>JAESFV010000172.1_pt1 | contig 95678 bp, 84 predicted proteins | sample 9269471 | NCBI WGS metagenome assembly JAESFV01 (sample SAMN14502647, study PRJNA617108) | algae metagenome | isolation source: Symplocastrum torsivum CPER-KK1 and co-occurring heterotrophs from... | place: USA: Central Plains Experimental Range, Colorado | collected 2001-01-01
TTCGCTGACGCTTCGGCGGTCGACCTCCCCCGCAAGGGGGGAGGTGACTCGTGGCGCCGGTTGTGACTCCCGCCACCCTCGGACTCGTCCTGGCCGGCGGACTGGCGCGCCGCATGGGCGGCGGCGACAAGGCGCTGATCGACATCGGCGGCCGCACCATCCTCGACCGCGTGCTGGAAACCATGGTGCCGCAATGCGACGGCATCATCCTGAATGCCAATGGCGATCCGTCGCGTTTTGCGCGCTTTGGCCTGCCGGTTGTCGCCGACGACATTCCCGACTTTGCCGGTCCGCTCGCCGGCATTCTCGCGGGCCTCGACTGGGCTGCCCTTCATCGGCCGGAGATCGCATGGATGGTCAGCGTGCCGGGGGATTGCCCGTTTCTTCCCGCCGATCTCGTCGCGCGGCTGCATGCGGCGCGCAGCGCCGCCGGCACGCCGCTCGCTTGCGCCAAATCAGGCGACTGGCGGCATCCGGTCGCCGGGCTTTGGCCGGTCGCGTTGCGGGCCGACCTCCGGCGCGCGCTGGTCGACGAAGATTTGCACAAGATCGAAGTCTGGACCGCCCGTCACGGCATCGCGCTTGCCGAATGGCCGGACCGGCCGGTCGATCCATTCTTCAACGTGAACACGCCCGACGACCGCGCGCGCGCCAACGATATTGCGCTGCAAAAGGACGCCCTTACGCAAACCGGCCAACGGTTCGCGTGAAGTCGACGCGACAATGACCGGCGCGGCGTCCGCTTGAAGCCAGACGCGCCTTAGTATTGAATAGCTCTAAGCTAATGCGGGGAGGATCGCGTCCATGAAGAGCTTTTTGGCCGCCTGCGCGGCAATCGTCATTCTCGCCTTCGGTGGCTGGATGGTGCTGGACCGGTTCCAGGAGCCGTCATCGGTGGCATTCACGTCGACCGGCGCGCGAATCTGATTCGACGCTGCGTCAGCTGACCAGCGACGCGTAAGGCAGAAATCCGACGGTCGAGCCCGGCTCGACCGTCGTTGCATTTTCGGGCAGTTCGACGAGGCCGTCGGTTTCGGTGAGCGAGGTCAGGACGCCAGCGCCTTCCTGCCTGTGCTTGACAGCCACGATCGCGCCGTCCGCATCCCGCGTCAAAGTCACGCGCACGTATTCCCGCCGCCCGAGCTTCTTGCGATAGGCAAAGCCGGCGCGCACCGGCAACGGCACTAGCGCCGGCGCATCGGCACCGGCAAGCCGCATCATCAGCGGACGCACCACCCGCACGAAGGTGACGAAGGCGGCGACCGGATTGCCGGGCAGGCCGACAAAGGCGGCGCTGCTGTCCGCTGAAGCACCCGGGATCACTCCCATTGCCACCGGACGTCCCGGCTTGATCGCCACGCGCCAGAACACCAGATTGCCGACCGCTTCAACGGCGTCACGCACATGGTCGGCCTCGCCGGTCGATACGCCGCCGGAGGTGAGCACGAGATCGTGGCCGTCGGCGGCGTCTCTCAGCGCCGGCGCGAGGATCGCGGGATCGTCCGGCAGAATGCCGAGATCGGTGACGATAGCGCCAAGCGCGGCGATCAGCCCGCCCAGCAAGGTGCGGTTCGCATCGTAAAGTGACGCACGCGCAAGCGGCTGCCCGGGCTCGATGAGTTCGTCACCGGTCGAGAACAGAGCCACGCGAATGCGCCGCCGCACCGGAAGCGCAGTGAGCCCGAGCGCTGCGGCCAGCGCAACATCGGCGATCGACAGCACGCGTCCCGCGGGTAGCGCGACCGAATCGGCGCGGATATCCTCGCCGGCCAGCCGGCGGTTCGAGCCTTGCTTGAGGCCGGGCGGCACGATCACGCTGCCGCCTTCGGTTCGCACGTCCTCCTGCATGAATACGGTGTCCGCCGCATCGGGCATCGGCGCGCCGGTAAAGATCCGGATAGCGGTGCCGGGCGCGATCGGATGCGCGGCGGCCCGGCCTGCGGTGATGCGATCGGCGACGGTGAAGGCGGTGTCGGACTGAGCCGACAGATCGGCGTGCCGCACCGCGTAACCGTCGACCGCGGAATTGTCGAACGGCGGCAGATCGATCGGCGCGTGTATGTCGCGCGCAAGCGTGCGCCCCCGTGCCAGCGCAAGCGCGACCGTTTCGATCTCCGCAACCGGCGTGACACGCTCGCGAATGATTTGCTCGAGGTCGTCGACCGGCAACAGCGGCCCGGAAAAAGCGAAGCAATCGTCGGTGAGTTGCGCCATCAGGGAAGGTCCGCGTGTTCCTTCACCTGCTCGACCGCGATCGCCTGCGCGAGCAGAAGGTCGGCAATGGCATCGACATTGTTCAGGTCGACGACCGGTACCCGCGCATCCGGCAGCGGCGTATCGGAGGCAACCGCAACGATCCATCGGTCCTCCGGATGCAACAGTGGCTTGCCGTTTGAGGCGCGATGGACTTCCAGCTTCGGAAAGCTTTCGCGCTTGAAACCCTCGACCAGCACCAGATCCACCCTGGACAGTTTGGCGAGCATGTCCGGCAGCGGCGGCTCCGGCGCGCCACGCAATTCATGCATCAGCGCCCAGCGATTGCCCGACACGACCAGCACCTCGGTCGCGCCGGCCGAGCGGTGTTCGAAAGAGTCCTTGCCGGGGCGGTCGACATCGAAAGCATGGTGCGCGTGTTTCAGCGTCGAGACGCGCTTGCCGCGCGCCGTCAGGCACGGGATCAGCTTGGTCAGCAGGGTTGTCTTGCCGGAACCGCTCCAGCCGGCGAGGCCGATGATGCGCATGCGGGCTTCTTTACAGCAAAGCGCCCGGCGGGGGTACCGCCGGGCGCTTCAGGACGGGAATTCGCGGCCGGGCTATTCCGCCGGCGTTGCCCGCGCGCCGGGCGGCGTCGCCGTACGGCTGCGGGCCTGTTCCTCCTCGAGCCACAGATTGTGATGCTCGCGCGCCCAATTCACATCGACCTCGCCCGTGCCCATGGCTTCGAACGCGCCCTCCATACCGATCGAGCCGATATAGATGTGACCTAGCATGGCGGCAACGAACAGCACCGCGACGATGCTATGCACCATCTGCGCGGTCTGCATGCCCGAGACTGTCAGATCGCCGTAGAATGGGAACATCAGCAGATAACCGGTAATTGCTGACGCGGCACCGCCGAGAACCACGATCCAATAGATCATCTTCTGGCCAGCATTGAAGCGATAGGACGGCGGATGCGCATCGCCGATGATGCCGCCGCCAGCCTTGACCCATTCGACGTCAACACGGTTCGGAATGTTGCCGCTGATCCACAGCAAGAAGATCAGAACGACACCGATGGTGAACGGGAAGCTGACGAAGTTGTGGGCATACTTCGCCGCTTCCGACCAGGTCGTGAACGCTTCCGGCGACATCAGCGGCATCAGCAACGGACGCCCGAAGGTGATGTTGAGACCGGTGAGCGCGAGGATGATGAAGCAGGTCGCGGTCATCCAGTGCACGAAGCGCTCGAACGCATTGAACCGCACGATGGTGCGCCCGGATCGTCCGCTTTTCAGCCGCACCATGCCGCGGATCAGGTAGAAGGCGACCAGCACGACCAGCATGCCAACGATCGCGATGCCGCCGATCCAGCGCAGTGTCACTTCATGGAAATGACGCCAGCTCTGGCCGGCCGGCTGGATCAAAACGCCGGCGTTCTGATTCGGAATCGAAACGCGGCCATCGATGCTGCCGCCGCCCCTGAGCGAATTCAGGAGCTGCTGCTCCTGCACGGCACTGGCGGTCGGGTTCACCGATCCGTCCGGATTGCGCACCTGGGCGCCGGCAGGCGCGGCGAGCATGACGACACACAATATCGCCAGTGCGCCAATGACAGTCTGAAACGTCCGTGTGAGCGTCGACATCCCCATCTCCTCACTTTTTTGTATCGTCGGGACCCTGGCCGGCACGACCCGCGCCGGCCCGTCACACGCGCATCAGGACGCGATGGTTTCCTTGTAGGCGGTCTGCCATCCCCAGGCGCCGGAACCGTAACCGCGACGGGTGACGCGCTCCTTGTAGATCTGGGCGATGATCTCGCCGTCGCCGGCCAGCAGCGACTTGGTCGAGCACATTTCCGCGCAAAGCGGCAGCTTGCCCTCGGCCAGTCGGTTGGAGCCGTATTTCTGATATTCGGCGACGGTGTAGTCGTTGTCCGGACCGCCGGCGCAGAAGGTGCACTTGTCCATCTTGCCGCGCGAACCGAAATTGCCGACCCGCGGATATTGCGGCGCGCCGAACGGGCAGGCGTAGAAGCAATAGCCGCAGCCGATGCACAGATCCTTCGAATGCAGCACCACGGCGTCGGCCGTGGTGAAGAAGCAGTTCACCGGGCACACCGCCGCGCATGGCGCGTCGGTGCAATGCATGCACGCCATCGACACCGAGCGCTCGCCCGGCTTGCCGTCATTGATGGTGACGACGCGCCGGCGATTGATGCCCCACGGCACTTCATGTTCGTTCTTGCAGGCGGTGACGCAAGCGTTGCACTCGATGCAACGGTCGGCGTCGCAAAGAAATTTCATACGAGCCATGGTTGCGTCTCCTTAAGCCGCACGAACCTGACAAAGGGTGGCCTTGGGCTCTTGCATGCCCGTGACCGGATCGAAGCCGTAGGTGGTGAGCGTGTTGACGCTTTCGCCCAGCACGATCGGGTCGGTCCCTTGCGGATAATTGCCGCGCTGGTCTTCGCCCTGGAACCATCCGCCGAAGTGGAAGGGAGACCAGGTCACACCCTTGCCGACGCGCTCGGTGACCAACGCCTTCATCCGTGCCTTGGAGTTATGCTCCGCGCCGGTGACCCAGACCCAGCCGCCGTCGGTGATACCGCGTTCGGCCGCATCCGCAGGATTGATCTCTATGAACATGTCCTGCTGCAATTCGGCGAGCCACTTGTTGGAGCGGGTCTCTTCGCCGCCGCCCTCGTATTCGACCAGCCGGCCGGAGGTGAGGATGAGCGGGAATTGCTTGGCGATGCCCTTCTCGACCGCGGCCTTCTGCACGTCGAAGCCGAGGTTGGGCACCCGGAACTGCCGGGCATTCGGCAGCGTCGGATATTTCGCCACCAGATCGGGCCGCGGGGTGTAGATCGGCTCGCGATGCACCGGAACGGCATCCGGCAGACCGAACGCATTGGCGCGCGCCTTGCCGTTGCCATAGGGGATGCAGCCGTGCTCGATCGCCACCCGCTGGATGCCGCCCGAAAGATCGATCGACCAGGCAACCGCGTCCGGATTGGCGGGATTGATCTTGTTGATGACCGCCAGTTCGGCTGCCGTCAGATCCGTATCCCAGCCCAGCTTCTTGAGTACGCCAAGCGTGAATTCGGGATAGCCGTCCCGGATTTGCGAGCCGGCCGAATAGGAGCCGTTCGCCAGCAGGCTGACCTTGCGGGTCGTACCGTCCGGCAGCTTCTCCTCGCGCTCCAGACCGAACCGGGCCCGGAACGTGCCGCCGCCCTCCTTGACCGAGAGATTGGTGTTGTAGAGCAGCGGCGTGCCGGGATGCTTGAATTCCGGCGTACCCCAGCACGGCCATGGCAGGCCGTAATAGTCGCCCTTGGCCGGACCGGACGTCGCCTGCTGCGTGAGCATGTCGAAGTCCTTCTGGTTGGCCATGTGCATCTTCAGCCGCTCAGGCGACTGGCCGCAATAGCCGGTCGACCATCCGCCGCGGTTGATTTCGCGAAGCACATCTTCCGGCACCGGCAGATTGTTCTCGACCTTGATGTTCTTGAACATCATGTCGGCGAAGCCGAGCTTCTTCGCGAGCAGATAGATGACCTCGTTGTCGTCCTTGGACTCGAAGATCGGCTTGACGATCTGCTCGCCCCACTGGATCGCCCGGTTCGATGCCGTACGCGAACCGTTGGTTTCGTAGCTGGTTGCGATCGGGAGCAGATAGGTGTTGTTCTTGCGCTTCGGCGCGAGCGACGCCCAGGTGGTCGGATGCGGATCGGCGACCACCAGCAGGTCGAGCTTCTCGATGCCTTCCTGCGCTTTCGGCATGCGGGTGACGGTATTGCCGCCATGCCCGAACACCATCATCGCCTTGATCGTATCCTTCTGCGACACATCCTTCTGGTCCATCAATGTCGCATCGAACCAGCGCGTCGATGGAATGCCGGCCGTGTTCATCATTCGCACCGGCTTGCCGTCGGCACCGGGGATCGTGTTGAAGCGGCCGTCGAGCCACGCATAGTCGACTTCCCAGACCCGCGACCAGTGCCGCCACGCGCCTTCGACCAGGCCGTAATAGAGCGGCAGCGTCACGACATCGAGGCCGAGATCGGTCGCGCCCTGCACGTTGGTATGACCGCGGAAGATGTTGGCGCCGGTGCCGGACGAGCCGACATTGCCGGTGGCAAGCAGCAGCGTGCAGAAAGCGCGCACGTTGGCGGTGCCGACCGTGTGCTGGGTGGCGCCCATGCACCAGATCAGGGTCGCCGGCTTCTGCGTCGCAAAGGTGGTGGCGATGCGCTCAAGCTGAGCAGCCGGAACGCCGGTGACGCGCTCGGTCTCCTCCGGAGTCCACTGCTCGACGGCCTTGCGGATGTCGTCCATGCCGTAGACGCGCTGGTCGATGAACTGCTTGTCCTCGAGGCCCTTCTTGAAGATGACGTGCAGCATGCCCCAGGTCAGCGGAATATCGGTGCCTGAACGCATGCGGACATATTCAGTCGCATGCGCGGCGGTGCGGGTCATGCGCGGATCGCACACGATCATGTTCGCGCGGTTCATCTCCTTGCCTTCGAGAATGTGCTGGAGAGAGACCGGATGCGCTTCCGCGGCATTCGAGCCGATGAACAGGATCGTCTTCGAATTGCGGATGTCGGTGTAGGAATTGGTCATCGCGCCGTAGCCCCAGGTATTGGCCACGCCCGCGACGGTCGTCGAATGGCAGATACGCGCCTGGTGATCGACGTTGTTGGTTCCCATGAAGGCCGCAAACTTGCGGAACAGATAGGAGCCTTCGTTGGTGAACTTCGCCGAGCCGAGCCAATAGATCGAGTCCGGTCCGTTCTTGGTGCGGATGGCTTCGACCTTGTCGCCGATCTCGTTGATCGCGGTTTCCCAGGAAATCCGCGTCCACTTTCCGTCGACCAGCTTCAGCGGATATTTCAGTCGGCGATCGCCATGCACGAGTTCGCGCGTCGACGCGCCTTTCGCACAATGCGATCCGCGGCTGATCGGCGAATCCCAGCCTGGCTCCTGCCCGACCCACACGCCGTTCTGCACTTCACCGATGACGGTGCAGCCGACCGAGCAATGCGTGCAGATATTCTTGCGGATGGTGACCGGCGCCCCACCGGGCTGGCCGGCCGCGGCCGCTGCAGCATTGGCCTTGCGCATGCCGGTAAGCGGCACGGCGCCGACAGCGGCCAGGCCGCCGGCCACGAGCCCCGAACGGCGCAGGAAGGTGCGGCGGTCGATCCCGCCGGCGGAATGAATTGAAAGCTGGGCGGCGAGCTGGCCGCGGCGCTTCTCGCGTTCTGTCCTTTTGATCAGCACGGCATTGCCTCCCTTACTTCGCGCCCGGATAGCGATTGACCCGATAGAAGGTCTGCACTTCCGGTGAATTGGCTTTGTAGCGGGCCTTGCGCTTGTCCTCGTTCGTCTCGGTATCGGCATGAGCCGGTGTTGCGAGCGGTGCGGCGGCCGTCACGGCCACGCCCGCTCCTGCACCCAGCGCACGCAGAAAATCACGGCGTCCGACCGACGTCTTGCGTTCCTGTGTCATTGCCGTCTCCTCTTTCATCCCTGTCGCTCGCCTTCGCCGTACCGTCACGACGGCAACGCAAAAGCCTCGGTTTCTATGTCAACGAACAGCCGCCCCAGCGTTCCCACCTTGCGGTAGAAGTCCGCTTCTTCCGCGTGCTCGAGATCGGCGAAGAACCGGCCGATCCAGGGCGCGAGGTGATTTTCAAAAAATTTCTTGTCGGTCCCGGCGGGTGCCGGGAACGTGCCATCGGCCAGGCCGGCCATGATCTCGCACAGCATCGCTGCGTTATCTTCCGGCTCGGCAACGCCCTCACCGCGCTCGATGCCGAGCGCGTTCAGGTCGTCGCGCAGCCGTGCCAGCGGACGCTCATGCAGGAACCCGGTCAGGTAATACGACGCATAGGGCAGCAACTCGCCGCGGCCGACGCCGATAAAGACGTTGAAGAATTCGCGCTCCACCGATTCGACGTTGGCGGCGGCTGCCGCTTCAGCCAGCGCGACATGCGCCATCCCGAGCGGAGAGGCATCGCCGCGCAGCATGGCGAGTTTTTTCAGCAGGGAAGCATCCGGCGCCCGCGCGAGCAGGGCTGTCAGCAGCCGGTATTCCTGGGCCCGCGCCAGATCGATTTCATCGATGTCGGAGGGCGACGTCGCTTCGCTGTAGAGATCCGGGCGCAGCACCGTCCGGCTCACATTGGTTGCCTGCTCGACCGCGATCACGCGCTCCGCCGGTATCCGGTCCCAGTTCGAGACGGACGGTTGCGAGATTCCAATACGACGTGCGAGCTCGCTCACACCACCGGCCGCACGGATTGCTTCGTCGAGTCCCTGATCGCGCATTCTTATCGTTATGGTTGCAATGCCGAAAAAAGGTGCACACACGCCTTCTTCGGAGGCGTTCCAAACAATAGAGCGGTAAATTGGAATGGGTCAATAGTGCACAGCTATAACCAACATGGCCGTGCGTGTGGATCTATTGCGGCAGCGCTCGTCCATGATTGCGAGGCACGAATGCGGGCTCGCGCGACGGCCCCGCTGTGTTTTGCTGCGACGCAACAGAAGCCGCTACGTGTTGCGGCGCAATGTCGGCAGCCGTATCGACGTCGCCCTGCTGCCTGTCAGCGTCCGTGTCCGGAGCGACTGCGCCGGACTTCGTCTCTTCGTTTGTATTGCTGGACGAATCCGGGTCAGCCGGCTCGTCTTGCCGTGCCTCGGCGGTGCTCACCGCATCGTCGGATGACGATTCATGCGGCTCGCGCTCGCCTCGCTTGTCATCCCCGCTGTCATGCTCGGCGAACAACTGCGCCAGCAATCGCTTCGCATCTGCGGGATCGAGCGCGCCGAAACCGTGCATGCCATCACTGGCCGTGAAGTCCCATGAATTTTCGGCAAGGCCGATGAAGTCGCGAATGCCGGGATCGGCCGACCAGGCGCGTCGAAGCGCCGCACGGGATAACGCTTCCGGTACGCCCGGCTGCATGAACATCCGGATGTCGGTCGCCGGTCCGATCGTATCGAGCGATGGCAGCTTCGAGAGGTCGAAAACGTTTTCTGATTTTGCATCATCAGAGTCGCCGCGCGCCTGTTGGGGCGCGGCCGCGCCATGTTCCACGGACGCCGTTACGCCGGCCTGATCCTGCTTCGGCAGATCGGCTGGAGCGCTTTCGTCCTTGACCTCTGTCCTGGCGTGACGCTTTCGCCGCGACCATCGCGACAGGAAGTCTTCCGGATCAGTCATCGTCGCGGTCCCGATCAGACGGCACGCGCCGGCCAAGTGCCTCAGGATTGGCGCGGTCACGCTTGCGCTTGTAGAATGTCTGTTCGACATGGTGTTCGGCAACGAAGGTGTCCAGCACCGCGCGCACGGCGTCAGGCATCGCGACCGCTTCCACCAGATTGACGCCGGTTTCAGTCTGCGCCTCGCCCTCGGTCGGATCGGCCGTGACCATGAAAAGGCTGTAGGGCGGATCCGACTCGGTCGGTGTCAGCACCACCCACAACTTGCTGTCGCCGAGCAGATTGTCGCGATAATTGCCGGTATCGGAACGATACAGATCGATCGACGTGCTGCCGGCATAAAACGACGCGCGGTCGTTGTCGCCCGACAGCAGCGTCCATGGCTGTACATCGGGCTGGCCAACCAGCACGGAGGTGGGTTGCCAGATGTAATCGACCCACTGGCTCTCCGCCTTGATGCGGTCGACCACGACGCCGACAGGTATCGAGACCAGCGCGGCCATCACGTCACCGATTCGATGTGCCGGACCGGCAATCCGCCGATCAGGTTCTGCGGTTTCATGCGGATGATCTTGTCCTGCGACATGGCCAGAATGAGATAGACCGGTTCACGCCCGACGGTTTCGAGAACGGCGCCGGGATCGCGGAAGGTCAGACGGAAAAGGCCGACGACGCGGCCGCGCGTCGCCTCGTCGAGTTCCTCGCCGTTCCACAACGCATCGCCGATCCTGGTCGCATCGGAATCCAGTCCGACATACCAGACAAGATTGACGTCGCGCATTTCGGTCAACGGCTCGATATCGACCGCGACTCCCAGCAGATGCGAAACCCAGCGACTCAAAACTTGCGCCAGCGCCTGAAGACCCTGGCGTCCGGCGGTGAGATCGATCGCGGTGTGAAACAGATCGCTGTGCTCGAAATAATGCTCGGCATTGTCGTCGTTCATCACATCGATATCGGCCTGCGCGGGAATGCCAAGCATCGACACCAGGGGCGAAGCCGGCGTCGCACCGGTGCCGCTGATCGTTTCCTCATCGGCCGCAATCAGCGAGCCCTCATGCAGCGTCAGGCGCTGCGGACGGAACAGCAATTCCGCCGCGCGCAGCACATAGGGGTCCTCGCAGCCGTCCAATGCGTTGCGAAGGATCACATGGACCAGCTGGTTGACGAAGATCGGCGGGATCGCGCCCGCTCCGTTGCGGATGAGATCGACATAGGCTGCCTCCAGCGTCGGATGGCGCAGCAGGCGATCGCGGAACGCCAGCATGAAGGTCCAGTTCTCACGCGCGTCGGCGTCGGCAATCGCCGCGATCTCCTCCGGCTGCACCGGCCGGCGTGGCTCACTCATCAAGGCCGCATACAGCGCCCTCTCGGCATCGCAGGCCTCCGGCGGCGGCACCAGTTCCGGCCGCGCGAGATAGATCTTGAGAAAATCGTCGGTGACGACGAGTCCGCCCGCCTGATCACGATCCAGCAGATGATGGCCGCAGGCGAGCCAGAAATCCTTCACGAGCGGTCTCCCTGCGCGAGATTGGCGAGATCGATGCGCTCGCCCGGCTCGTCGTCCTCGCCCTCGACATCCATGAATGAAAATGCACGGAAGCTCTTGCGATCGGCGCGCGGCTTCAACGTGCGGAAGGCTTCGCGGATGTCGCCATTCTCGGCAGTGCGATGAAGCGCGATCAGCGTGTCCGTGTCATGATTGCAGAGCGAGGCTGCGAAGGTGATCTCCTCCTCGGCCGCGGCGCGCGCCGCATCCATGTCCGGCGCTCCATAATGGTCGACCAGCCGTTGCGCCAATTCGTCGACCGCATTGGCGCGGCCCGCATCGTCGGTCTCGACGATCTGCACCAGCGTCGACCATCCGAGCGACGACACCCCGAGAAAGCCCGCACGAAACGCCGAGCGTTGCTTGCCCGTGAGGTCCGCGGGATCCGTGTCCGCGAACGCGAACGTGCCCGGCACCGCCCATTCGCCGGGTTCGGCGGCGCGCTCGAACACAAAAGTGTCGGAGGGATCAAGCCTGATGGTTTTAAGCAGTTTCACAGCCGTGGCCCCCGTGTCGCGGGATCGAGCCATGACGGTGTTGCCAGTGCCGGAATGAGCGCGCGGCGCTCCACCTCAACCTTGCCCATGCGCCGCAGCAGCAGATCGCCATTCTCGTCGATATCGCGCCGGATACCTGCCTTCTCGGGCGCGAGGCGCTGCAAATAGCTTTTTGCGACCGCGGCGAAGCCCTGCTCCTGCCACGCATCGAGCATCACCATCAGGTGGCGCGCATAGGATTCCATCAGTCGCTCGGCGCCCGATTCATCGAAGCCTTCATCCTCCAGCGCCGCACTCAGCGGATGCAGGCCGGCGTCGGTGCCGGTCATCGACACCAGCCGCACCATCGCGCCGAATACCAGCCAGGCGGGTGGCTCGTTTTCGTCCGCACCCTCGGGCCAGGCCATCTGCCCGCCGCCAACCAGGCCGAGATTGACGCTGACGGCATCGGGCCAGCCGATCGCAATATCGGTCTCCGGCGGAGCCTGCGCGGTCAGCGTATCGGCAAGTGCAGCCATGCAGGCATAGAAGGTCCGGCGCGCGATCCTCAGCGGCTCGTCGGGTTCCAGCACCACGGCGAATTCCGCCAGATCGAAGCGCCCGACGAACACCAGCGTTCCCGCGCCTTCGTCCGCGGCATTCGCCTTCGCATGTGCGAAGGCGTCGCCGACCTCACGCAGGGTGACGAGGCGAAACGGTGGCGGCAGGCGGATATCGGCGTCGGTCAGCATCGGCAATCGGGGCTTGGTGTCGCGTTCCCGGCGCGTTCGCGCCGTGAGCCTTACTTTTTGTTTGGACCAATTATAGTTTCTCTCTATCTGCATATAGCATCGTCGCGGCGGGTGACGAGTCCGCAGGCAAATCCGGGGGGCGCCGGAACGGGAGACCGAATGGTCGAGAACAAGCGGCAAATCGTTGTGTGTTCGTGCGAAGACACGATGCCGCTGGATATCGATGCGATCACCAAGGCCTGTACCACGGCCGGTCGTGGTGCCGATGTGGTGTCGGGCCGGCAATTCTGCCGCGCAGAACTCGACCGGTTCCGTGCGCTGCTGCCGGGCGCCGGCGAACTGATCATCGCCTGTACGCAGGAGACACCGGTGTTCGAGGAAGCGGCCGCCGAAGCCTCCGACCGCGCGCTGAGCTTCGTCAATATTCGCGAGAATGCCGGATGGTCGAACGAGGCCGGCAAGGCCACTCCGAAAATCGCCGCGCTGCTGGCCGCCGCCGCGGAGCCCCTGCCCTCCATTCCGTTCGTCGGCCTGCAAAGCGACGGCGTGATCCTGATCTATGGCCGCGATGAACGCGCGATCGAGGCGGCGGAACTGCTGAAGGATCATCTCGATGTCACCGTTCTGATCTCGAAGCCGGATCATCTCAGCCCGCGTCGCAAGACCGAGTTTCCGGTGGTGCGCGGCACCATCCGCGCCGCAAAAGGCTGGCTCGGCGCATTCGAACTGACCGTGGACGATTATGCGCAGCCGGCGCCCTCCTCGCGCGATGCGCTGACATTCGGCGCAGGGCGCAACGGAGCGGTGTCGAAATGCGACATCGTGCTGGATGTGTCCGGCGGCGCCTCGCTGTTTCCCGCTGCGGATCTGCGCGACGGCTATCTGCGGGCCGATCCGGGCGATCCGGCCGCAATGCTGCGCGCGGTGATGAAGGCGCGGGATCTGACCGGCACCTTCGACAAGCCGCGCTATGTCACCTACGATTCCGAACTCTGCGCGCATTCGCGGTCGCGCATCGTCGGCTGCCGCCGCTGCCTCGATCTCTGCCCGACCGGCGCGATCACGCCTGCGGGAGATCATGTCGCGATCTCGGCGGAAATCTGTGCCGGATGCGGGCAATGCGCGGCAGTGTGCCCGACCGGCGCGGCGAGCTACGCCCTGCCGCCGGCCGACGTACTGATGCGCAAGCTGCGCGCAATGCTGACGACCTATCGTGAAGCCGGCGGACGCAATGCGATCGTGCTGCTTCACGATGACGACCATGGCACCGAACTGATCGACGCGCTGGCGCGACATGGCGACGGGTTGCCCGCGAACGCGATCCCGCTTGCGCTCAACGAAATCACGCAGGTGGGGCTGGAAGCGATTGCCGCCGCCTTCGCCTATGGCGCATCGGGCGTCCGCTTTCTGCTGCGCGCGCGTCCGCGCCACGACGTGACCGGCCTGCAGCGAACCATCGCGCTGGCCGATCCGATCCTCACGGGACTTGGCTATGGCGCCGGCCGCGTCGCTACCATCGAGACCGACGATCCCGACACACTCGGCGCGGCCTTGCGCGCGATCGATCCGGGCCAGCCGCGCACGGCGCATGCCAGTTTCCATCCGGCGGGCGGCAAGCGCGACGTGCAGCGGCTTGCGCTGCGCGAACTGCATCGCGTCGCACCGCAGCCGGTCGACGTGATCGCGCTGCCGCAAGGCGCGCCGCTCGGTGCGATCGAGGTGAATGCCGAAGGCTGCACCCTATGTCTCGCCTGCGTCTCGGCCTGTCCCACCGGCGCTGTGTCGGCCGACCCCGACCGCCCGATGCTGAAATTCACCGAAGATGCCTGCGTGCAGTGCGGGCTGTGCGCGGCGACATGCCCGGAGAAGGTGATTACGCTCAAGCCGCAGCTCGACTTCCGCGCCGCCACCGCGGCTCCGCGTATCATGAAGCAGGAAGATCCGTTCGAGTGCATCAGCTGCGGCAAGCCGTTCGGCGTCAAAAGCACGATCGAGCGCGTGACCGCCAAGCTGGAAGGCAAGCACTGGATGTTCAAGGGCCATGCTGAGCGGCTCAACGTGCTGAAGATGTGCGAGGATTGCCGCGTGATCGCGGTCACCGAGCAGGCCTTCGATCCGTATGGCGGCGGCATTCCCGAGCGGCCCAGGCCGCGCACCGCGGAGGATTATCTGCGGGAGGCGCAGGAGAAGGGGCGGGGGTAATCGCTCCAACGTGCTCGGTGCGCTCCTTCCCCTACAAGGCCGCACGGCGGTCTTGCCTCCCCCTGAAAGGTGAAGGTCGCTCCACTGAGCGAAGCGAAAGAGAGCGGGTGGGGGTCATTCTTAAGAGTACGATCGTGACCCCCTCTCGACTGCCCTCGCGATGCGAGCGCGGTCGACCTCCCCCTTTCAGGGGGAGGTGAAGAAAGAAGTCACTTCCCCGCCGTCGCCTTCTTCAGGAATTCCATCAGCGCGTGGCGGTCATCCGCCGAGCCGATGGTCTGTTCCGGCATCTTCGTCCCCGGCGTGTAGGCGTTCGGACCAATCTCGAATAACTTCGAGACCGTCTCCGGCGTCCACACAATGTCAAGCTTCTTCAACGCATCCGAAAAATCGTATCCCGGCAGCGACGCGATCTTGCGGCCGAAAATACCCGCGAGCGTCGGTCCGGCGCGAGCGCCCTCATTACTCGACAGCGTGTGGCAGGCGATGCAAGCGCGATAGATTTCGGCGCCGCGATCACCGGCATAAGCCGCGAGCGGATCGGCCGCGTCGTTCAACGGCACCGCGCCGATATGTTCGCCGGTGCTCGCATCCCAGCGCCGCACCATGCGGTCGGTGCCACCGGTGAGCAGCGTTTTGCCATCGGGGAAGAACGCCACTGACCAGACCGGCAAGCCGGGACCGACCAGCGTCCGTTCGATCGCGCGCTTTTTGCGGTCGATGATCGACACCGATCCGCGAATGCCGGCGGCGGCGACGTGCGTTCCGTCTGGTGTCATCGACAACGCAATCACCGGCGTTTCGGTGACCTTGAGCTCGCCCGCCAATTCGCCACGCATCGACGCGAAATAGAGATGGCCGTTGGCGCCCGACGCGACGATCTCGCCGTCCGGCGCAATAGCGACGGCATTGAGTGGTGTCGGCAGCGTGGCGATCACCGGCGCAGTCGTTCCGGTCAGCGGCCAGATCCGCAGCGTCGCATCATAACCGGCGCTCACCAGCGACTGGCCGTCGGCGGTGACGGCGACGCCGTTCACATTCTGCGAATGACCCTCGAGCACACGCGGCGCGCCGCCTGCGACCGGCCACAGCCGGATGGTGCGATCCCAGGACGCCGACGCAATCGTGTTGCCATCCGGCGAAACCGCGAGCGCGACAATCGGCGCGGTATGGCCCTCGAAGGTGAGTTCAGGCAGCGGCACGCCGGGTTTCCAGATCGCAATGCGTCCGTCCTCGCCGCCGGTGACCGCGCGACCGTCCTTCAGGAACGTCACCGCATTCACCGCGCTCTCATGAAAGCGCAGCACCTGCTCGGCGGCGCTGCGCGGAAGCGACCAGCGGATCGCCGAGGTGTCGAAGCTGCCGGAGATGGCGCTTGCACCGTCAGGCGCAACCGCGACCGCACGCACCGGCCCGCCATGGCCGCGCATCTGCGCGAGCACGGGCTGACACATCAGGATGACGGCTAGGGCAGAGAAGACCGTGCGAACCAGCATACGAATGTCCCGGCAGACGACCCGGTCAGGTTAGTCATCCGCGGGCCGCATGCCCAGCGCCAGGATGCGGTTCCGTGTCGCTTCATCACGCAACACCTCGCGAAACGCCTGGACGCCCGGACGCTCGCGCCAGCTTTCGACCATGATGAAGTCATACTCTTCGGGCGCCACCGGCAGAAATCCAAGCCCATACATGCGCGCGACCGGCTCGATGGCAAAGCCCCAATCGGCACGGTTCTGCGCAATCGCCGCGGCAACAGCGTTGTGCGATTTCGGCTGGTTCGCATAGCCGGGTGGCCGCGCCCCTTTCAGCTTCTGGTCGATGAGCACGCGGGTTCCGGAACCGGCGTTGCGATTGACCATCAGGCAGGACGGATCGGCGAGCGCGGCAGCAATCCCCTCGTCCGCGGTCTTGCCTTCGAAACGGATATCGCCGGTTCGATACAACAGGCCCTGCGACCGCTGCCAACCCTTGACCAGCGACAGGCCCGGTTCCAGCAGATGCGTGTTGTAGCGTCCGCTGTCCGGATCGATCAGATGCACCGGTGCGATATCGCATTCGCCGCGGCGCGCGGCGGCAACACCGCCCAGACTGCCGACCGCGATCACCCGCGCGCTGAAGCCGCGATCGGCCAGTGCCCCGACCACGACATCCAGCGCCACATCGTGACTGCCCATGATCACAAGATCGGGCGCGCGCAATGCGGCGCCGATCAAGGTCACGTCGGCATCGGTCTCGGCATCGAGTGCACTGGCGAGTGCGTCGATCTCGACGAACCCGTCCGCCTGCGAGAATGCCGTCACCGAGCCCGAGCCCTTCGGTGAAGGAAACGCGATCATCCCGTCCTCGCCCTGCACCAGCGCGACCAGCGCAAACTCCTTGCGGCCCAGTTCGGACGGCACCCGCATCGGAATTCGCGCGTTGACCTTGCGCGCAGCCTCGGCGGGCAGTCCCGCAAAGGCGCGGATCACCGGCGCGACAAACGCATGAAAGGTGAAGATCGCGGAGGTCGGAAATCCGGGAAGCACGATCACCGGCTTGGCATCCGCCACCGCAAGACAGAGCGGCTTGCCGGGCTTCAACGCAACGCCGTGCACGAGGATGCCGGGTTCGCCCAGGTCCGACACGATGCGATGCGACAGGTCGCCCGCGCCTTTGGAGGTGCCGCCGGACAGAACCAGCATGTCGGATTCGGCCAGCGCCTTGCGCATCGCCGCGGCGAGCGCGGCCTCATCGTCCGGAAATGCGCCGTAAGGCACGGGTTCTCCGCCGGCTTCCGTGACCGCAGCCGCAACGATTGCACCGTTCGAATCGTAGATGCCAGCGGGCCGCAGCTCTTCGCCGACCGGCACCAGTTCATCGCCGGTCGAGAGTACGGCAACCTTCGGGCGACGGACGACATCGACATGGGCGATGCCGCAGGCGGCCAGCATGCCGATCTCGCGCGATCCGATCAGCGTGCCTTTGCGCAATAGCGTTTCGCCGCGCGCAATATCCGACCCGGTATAGGCTATGAATTGCCCCGGCGCCGCAGGCCTGCGAAGCGCGATTGCTGGAGCCTGCGCATCATCGAGCAGATCGGTATGCTCGATCATAACCACCGCATCCGCGCCACGCGGAATGACGCCGCCAGTCGCAAGAGCGGTGGCCGTCCCAGGCTGGACCTCGATCTGCGGCGCATGTCCGCAGGCGATGACCTCGCGATTCAATGTAAGCCGGCGCGGTGCATTGTCGCTTGCGCCTGTTGTGTCGGCGGCACGCACGGCGAAACCGTCGACACCGGACCGGTCGAACGGCGGCACGTCGATCGGTGCGCCAATATCGTGCGCGAGCACGCGACCAAGCGAAGCCGCCAGCGAGACGGATTCGAAGCCGCGCGGCGAGAGGTCAAGGTGGCGGCGGAAGCGCTGCGTCGCCTCCTCTGCCGACACCACTTCCAGGAATTGTTCCTGCCGCGCGGCACGGCGCACGGCATCGATCAGGGCGCTTTCCGGTGTGGTCATGTGGCTCACGGCAGCGGCCTCATCTCGACAAAGGTCCCTGCGGGATAGCCTTCGCTTTCCGCTGGGACCAGCATCCATCCGTCTGCGCGCGCCAGCGATTGTAGCGGCAGATAGCCCGACGCCAGAGGCTCGACCTCTGCTCCGGCGCGGCGGAGCGGAATCACTTCGGCGATCCCGACGGTCGACGTTACCTTGCGTGCCAGCGTCGCCTTGCTGGCGAACTCGCCATCGCGCGCGCCGTTCAACCGGTCGAGCAGCGCACAGCCAAGCACCAGCCAGCAGGCGAGCACGGCGTCGATGCGGCCGGGCATCAGCAAGACCGGACGGCCGTTTGCCATCCCGAATGCGGCGGTTTCGCCCGGCGCAAGCCCGATGCCGTGGCAGGCGACGGTACCAGCGCGAGACAGTGTCATCACAGAGCGATCGCTGCGGCCTTCGCCGGTGCCGCCGATGGCGATGATCGCGTCGGCATGGTCGCTGCGCAAAGCATTGTTGAGATCAGGTGTACTGTCTGCCCTCGCGCCGGCCGCGGTGACCGCATGCGCAAGCATCGCCGCCGCCGACGCAACAAGCTTGTCGTCTGGCCTCGTATTGACGATACGAATGCTCGGCTGCCGGATGCCGACGGCGGCGAAGCCCGCAGCGGTCAACACGGCGATGTCGCTCGCACGCAAGCGCGCGCCCTCATGGCAAAGAAGCGCATTTGCCTCGATGTCGCCGCCGGACGGCAACACCCATTCTCCCGGGGCGGCCGGGGTCATGATCTGCATCATCCCACCGAGCGCCGAAACCGCATCCAGCGGCGCCACTGCGTCGCTCCCGGGCGGCAAGGCAGCAAACGCATCGACGCGTTGCGGTGGGGGCTGCAATGCCATCGGCGCATAGGGCCCGGCATCGCGGGTCGCGTCCGAGCATACCGCCCATCCGTCACGAAGCGCGACCGGCGCCGTCGGCAAGGCGGCCGCGGCAGACACATCTTGCGCGAGGACACAGCCCTGGGCTTCCGCGACAGCGACCTCACGCGGCGCAACGGGCGAGACGCCGCCGATCGCCGCGAGCACGTCGGCGAGCGGGGTGAGGCGCGTGATGCGCTGGTTGGCATGCGTGTCCGCAATCATGGTTGCGTTTCTGACGAACGCACCATACTGGGTCAAGCCACTGAAATGTTTGTTGGTTTGCGAGCACGCAAATCCTGAGCGGCATAGCCTGGGCCTATGGGGATGACCGAAAAGACCATCAATTTGCGCGGCCTGAAATGCCCGCTTCCGGCATTGCGCACCAAAAAGGTGCTCAAGGGTCTGGCTGCCGGGGACATCATCCAGGTCGAATGCACCGATCCGCTGGCCGCGATCGATATCCCGAACCTGATCAACCAGACCGGCGATGTGCTGGAAGCCACCGATCGATCCGAGGATCTCCTGATCTTCCGGATCAGGAAGGCCTAGCCCCTTCATTCTGTCGGTTGAATTTGCGGTCCGCTTCGGAGATTGTCGCCGGCCCTGCCCCGGAGGACGTTTTGCCGGTCTCGACGAATATTCCCCGCGCTTCCAGCGCGCTGTCCCGTTTTACCGTCCTGGATCTGACCCGCGTGCGGGCGGGGCCGACATGCGCGCGGCAATTGGCGGACTGGGGCGCCAATGTGATCAAGATCGAGGCGCCGGAGCGGCTGGAAGGCGGCGATCCGATCGGCGGGGCGCGGCATGGCTCGGATTTCCAGAATTTGCACCGCAACAAGCGCTCGATCACGCTCGATCTGAAGAGCGAGGCCGGCCGCGCAGCCCTGTTAAGGCTGGTAGAACAGGCCGACGTCGTGATCGAGAACTATCGTCCCGACGTGAAAAGACGCCTGAGGATCGATTATCCGGACGCGAAGGGCGTCAACCCGCGCATCGTCTATGCCAGCATCTCGGCCTACGGCCAGGATGGCCCGTACGAGAAGTGGCCGGGCTTCGACCAGATCGCGCAGGGCATGGGCGGCATCATGTCGGTCACCGGACTGCCCGGCCAGGGCCCGGTGCGGGCGGGTGCGGCGGTCGCCGACATGGCGGCCGGACTGTTCGCCGCGCTCGGGATCATGACCGCGCTGCTCGAGCGCGAGCAATCCGGCGAGGGCCAATATGTCGAAACCTCGCTGCTAGCAGCGCAGATTTTCCTGCTCGACTTTCAGGCCGCACGCTGGCTGATCGACAAGGAAGTCCCCGGCCAGGCCGGCAACAATCATCCGACCTCGGTGCCGACCGGCGTCTACAAAACCAGCGACGGCCACATCAACATCGCCACCACCGGCTCGCCGACCTGGGTGCGGTTCTGCAAGGCGATCGACGGCGAACACCTGATCGAGCATCCGGACTACGCGACCAATGCGCTGCGACTGAAAAATCGCGACGCGCTGAATGCCGATATCGAAAAGACGCTGGCCTCCGACATCAGCGCCAACTGGATCGAGCGGCTGAATGCGGCGGGCGTCGCGGCCGGCCCGATCTACAAAATGGACGAAGTGTTCGCGGACAAGCAGGTGCGGCACCTGGGTGTCGCCACCGACATGACGACACCGGATCGCGGCACGCTGCAGGTCATTCGGCAGCCTTTCACGATGTCGCGCACGCCGAGCAAGGTCGTGATGCATACACCCGAACGCGGCGAGCACACCGACGAAGTTCTGTCCGAGTTCGGATTCAGCAAGGACGAGATCGAGGCGCTGAGGAAAGCAGGCGCGACGTAACCAAGAACGGAAATCAAATGAAGCGAACGAACGGCAAAGGACCGGGTGAATGACCGACAAGATGCTCTCGCGCAAGGATGGCGGGATCGGCTACGTGATCTTCAACAATCCCGAGCGGCATAATGCGGTCTCGATGGAGATGTGGGCGGCGACCGGCGATATCCTCGAACGATTTCGCGACGATCCCGACGTGCGCGTGGTAGTGCTGACCGGCGCCGGCGGCAAGGCATTCGTGTCCGGAGCCGATATTTCGAAATTCGGCGCCGAGCGGGCGAGCGAAGAGGGCATTGCGAAATACAACGCCACCACCGAGCGGGCTTTCTCCGCCGTGCACGAGTTCCCCAAACCGACCATCGCAATGATCCGCGGCTATTGCATCGGCGGCGGCATGGCGCTCGCAACCTGCTGCGACATGCGCATCGCCACCCCGGGTTCGAAATTCGGCATTCCCGCAGCCAAGCTCGGCCTCGGCTACGATCACAAGGGCATCCGGCGGCTGATGGATGTGGTCGGCCCCTCGTTCGCGAAGGAGATTTTCTTCACGGCGCGGCAATTCGACGCCGAGGAAGCGCGCCGGATGGGCTTCGTGAACCGCGTGGTGACGGATGCAGAGCTTGAAAACTACGTGAAGAACTACGGCGACACCATCGCCGCCAATGCGCCGCTGACGATCGGCGCCGCCAAGCATGCCATCAGCGAACTTCTGAAAGACGAGAACGAGCGCGATATCGACAGCGTCGTCGCCGCGGTGAAGCGCTGCTTCGACAGCAAGGATTACATCGAAGGCCGCACTGCCTTCATGGAAAAGCGCAAGCCGTCTTTCAAGGGGCAGTAGATTTGAACCGCTGCAATTTCACTTCGTGAAATCAGTGGCGGCGAGCGCGAGGTGGTCGCGCCGGACCAAGTCTGCTATGACGCGCGACCAACGATCCCCGTCATCCCGGGGTGCGAGCATCGCTGGCAAGTTTACGCAGCCAGCGTAAACTTGGCTGCGGGCGAGCCTCGAAGGATGAACGGCCGTCGCCCTTCGAGGCCGTCGCTTCGCAACGGCACCTCAGGGTGACGGATCAAGCACAACACGCGAGGAAACCTGATGTACACCGACCTTCAGCTCTACATCGACGGCGAATGGCTTAACGGCAAGGACCGCAAGGGCGAAGAGGTGATGAACCCCGCCACAGGCAAGTCGCTCGGCACGCTGCCGCATGCCTCGAAGGCCGATCTCGATCGCGCGCTCGACTCCGCCAACAAGGGCCTCGCCGTGTGGCGCGCGACCAGCGCCTATGACCGCGCGAAGATCATGCGCAAGGCGGCCGATCTGGTGCGCGAACGCACCGACCATATCGCGCGCATCATGACCCAGGAACAGGGCAAGCCGTTCGCCGAATCCCGCATCGAGGTCATCACCACCGCTGACATCATCGACTGGATGGCCGAGGAAGGTCGTCGCGCCTATGGCCGCATCGTGCCGGGCCGGGGCAAGAACATCCGCCAGATGGTGCTGCAGGAACCGGTCGGCCTGGTTGCGGCATTCACGCCGTGGAATTTCCCGACGCTGACGCCGGTGCGCAAGATTGCCGGCGCTCTTGCGGCCGGTTGTTCGATCATCCTTAAGGCCGCGGAGGAAACGCCGGGCTCCTGCGTCGAACTGGTGAAGTGCTTCGCTGATGCCGGATTGCCGAAGGGCGTGCTCAACCTGGTGTTCGGCGTGCCGGCGGAAGTCTCGGAACACCTGATCGGTTCGGACAGCGTGAAGAAGATTTCCTTCACCGGCTCGGTCCCGGTCGGCAAGCTGCTCGCGGGTCTCGCCGCCAAGGGCATGAAGCGCGCGACCATGGAGCTGGGCGGACATTCGCCGGTGGTGGTGTTCGGCGATGCCGACCCGGAAAAGACCGCCGACACCATCGCGGCCTTCAAGTTCCGCAATGCCGGTCAGGTCTGCATCTCGCCGACGCGCTTCTATGTGCAGGAAGGCGTCTATGACCGCTTCCTCAAGCGCTTCACGGAATTCGCGGAGAATGTGAAGCTCGGCGACGGCCTCGAGAAGGACACCACGATGGGCCCGCTCGCCAATCCGCGCCGTCTCGACGCGATGGAAGCGATCGTGCAGGACGTGAAGGCGCGCGGCGGCAAGGTCGTCACCGGCGGCAAGCGTCGCGGCAACCAGGGCTATTTCTTCGAGCCGACGGTCGTCACCGACGTGCCCGACGATTCCAAGATCATGACCGAGGAGCCGTTCGGACCGGTGGCGCCGATCGTGCGGTTCAAGAGCTTCGAGGAGGTGGTGGAGCGCGCCAATTCACTGCCGTTCGGGCTTGCGTCCTATGCCTTCACCTCCAGCGCGCAGACCGCGACCATGATCGGCGATGCGCTGCAATCCGGCATGGTCGGCGTGAACTCGGTCGCGATCTCGACGCCGGAAACGCCGTTCGGCGGCATCAAGGAATCCGGGTACGGTTCCGAAGGCGGCATCGAGGGGCTTGAGGCGTATACCAACCGCAAGTTCATCTCGCAGGGGTAGTGCCTGCTCTCCCTACGCTTTTCTTCCCTCTCCCCGCTTCAGCGGGGAGAGGGTGACTTCTGAGCAAAGCGAAGAAGTCGGGTGAGGGGCCGACGCCGATCTTTCGGCAAAATCGCCCCTCACCCGGCTCGCATCTAAAGATGCTCGCCACCCTCTCCCCGTAAGAACGGGGAGAGGGAAGAGCGTTCATCGTCAGATCTCATTTCATTCAGGGAACGTAGTCCGGGTTCCACAATTGCCTCATTGAACAACGTGAGGTGGACAGAAGATGAGCTCTCTTCGTTCCGGTTTTGCTGCGGTTTGCGCTCTTGCAGCGATCTCTGCCCTGCCCCACGCCGCGCAGGCACAGATGCGCTCGGGAGACCTCGGCTGGCGCCCCTATGTCGACGAGCGAACCGGCACGCGGGTCGATTTTCCGTCCGCCCTGTTTTCCGTCGATGGCGGCACGACCGAGCGCGGTGTCGGCCGGGTGTTCGAGAGTGACGATGGCCGGGCGAAGTTTTCCGCCTACGCACTCGAAAACGATCAGGGCGACACGCCGCGCAGCTATCTGCGCAAATTCCTGAAGGTGAACCCGTCGACGATCGACTACCGCCGTGTCACCGACCGGTTCTTCGCGGTGTCAGGCGTGCGGAACGGCGAAGTCTATTACAGCCGCTGCAATTTTCACGGCACCATGCATTGCATCTACATTTCCTATCCCAGGGAGGAACTGCGCGCGTGGGACGGAATCGTGACGCGGATCAGTCTGTCGCTGAGCGGACCGCGCAACGACAGCGCGCAGCGGTGACCCTTCCCTCTCCCCGCTTGCGGGGAAAGGGTGACTTCTGAGCAAAGCGAAGAAGTCGGGTGAGGGGCGCGCGGACATAAGGCATAATTGCCCCTCACCCGGCTCGCATCTTCGATGCTCGCCACCCTCTCCCCGTAAGAACCGGGAGAGGGAAACGCGACCACTCACTCTGATGTCAGTGCATCTGCGGGACGCGGAAGCTCCATCCCCTGACACGCGCGCCAGACCTTCTCCATGGTCGCGGGCATGTCCATATGCGCGGCGGGCGGAACCGCATCGGCAATCGCATTCATGATCGCAGCAAGCGAGGCCGTGGTGCCGGCTTCGCCCACACCCTTTACGCCGAGCGGGTTGGTGGTCGCAGGCACCGGATGCGAATCGTCGCGCAGCAGCGACGGCATGTTGTGCGCGCGCGGCATGGCATAATCCATGAACGAGCCGGTCACGAGCTGGCCGCTGCCCTCGTCATAGACCGCGTGCTCGAACAGCACTTGCCCCAAACCTTGCGCGATACCGCCATGGACCTGGCCATGCACCAGCGTGTGATCGAGCATGGTGCCGCAATCGTCGACCGCATAATAACCGACCAATGCGACCTCGCCGGTCTCCGGCTCGACTTCGACCTCGGCGATATGACAGCCATTCGGGAAGGTCTGCGGGGTGTCGACATCGCGCTTGGTGTCGAGGCTCTCCGCAATCTCGCCCTTCTCCGCCATCTCGGCGGCCCTGGCCGCGAGATCGAACAGGCCGATGGAGCGATCGGTGCCGACCACTTCAAACAGGCCGCGGCGATAGGCGATGTCCTTTTCGTCGGCCTCGAGCAATTGCGCGGCGAGCAGCCGTCCCTTCTCCACCATCGCCTCGACCGTACGCACCACCGCTGTGCCTGCGGTGATGGTCGAGCGCGAGGCGACTGACGGCCAGCCCTTGATCTCGAAATCGCTGTCGCCCTGCCGGTGCTTCACCTGCGCCGGATCGATCGCGAGCTGGTCGGCGACCAGACGCGTATAGACCGTGGCATGGCCCTGCCCGGTATTGCCGACATTCAGGCTGACCACCAGCGAGCCGTTGCCCGGAAATGTCAGCCACGCGCCCTCGTTCGGCACGCCGCCGGAATGTTCGAGGAAGCAGGAAATGCCGAGGCCGCGCAGCTTGCCCTGCTCGGCCGACTCGCGCCGGCGCTGTTCGAAGGCGCCGATGTCCGCGAGCGCCAGCGTCTTGTCGAAGATTTGCGGAAACTCGCCGGAATCGAAGGTGGTGCCGATCGCGGTCTTGAACGGAATCGCGGCAGCCGGAATCAGGTTGCGCTTGCGGATCTCGACCTTGTCGATGCCCGTGATGCGCGCGGCCTCATCGACCAGCCGCTCAATCAGATAATTGGCCTCGGGACGTCCGGCGCCGCGATATGGCCCGGTTGGAATCGTGTTGGTGTAGACGCATTGCACGCCGATATCGATTTTCGGAATGTCGTACATCGCCGGAAAGCAGCGCGCGAAATTGTTGGTCGCGAGCTGGATGCCGGCGGAGGCCACGTACGCACCGAGATTCTGGATCTGGCGCGCGCGGAGCGCGAGAAACTTGCCGTCGGAGTCGAGCGCAAGCTCACCGGCCGTTACGTTGTCGCGCGCCTGATTGTCGCTGTTGAAGGCTTCCGAACGGCTCGCCATCCAGTGCACCTTGCGGCCGTATTTTTTCGCGGCCGCAAGCAGCACCGGATATTCCGGATAGGCGCCGCTTTTCAATCCGAATGCGCCGCCGACATCGTCGGTGACCACGCGCAGGGTCTGCTTGTCGATGCCCATGATGGCGGCGAGCATGTCGCGCATCGGACCGGCACCCTGGGAACAGACGCGCAGGGTGTAGTGGCCGGCCTTGGCGTCGAAACTCGCGGTGCCGCCGCGGGTTTCCATCGGCGCCATCACCATGCGCTGCTGCACCACGCTGACGCGTGCAACATGCGCCGCCGATTTGATGATGTCGTCGATCGCGGCGACATTCGTCGGATCGTCGACCGGGCCCGGATAATCCACCGCGAGGTTTCCGGCGATGCCGTCGTAAAGCTGCGGCGCACCGGATTTCAGCGCCTCTTGCGCATCGACCAGGGCGGGCAATTCTTCGTATTCGACCGCGACCTTTTCGGCGGCGTCCAGCGCCTGGCTGAGGCTGTCGGCGACCACCATGGCGACGGCTTCGCCGACATGCATGACCTTGCCCTCGGCGAGGCAGGGCCGGTGCGCGAAAATCGCCTTGGCGCCGCCACGGCCCGGGATCGGCGGATGCCGCGTGACGCTGCCGATGCCGTCGAGATCGGCCGCGGTCAGGATACCGAGGACGCCGGGCGCCTGCAGCGCGTCGTCCAGCGAGATCGACGTGATCGCGGCATGGGCATAGGGCGAGCGGACGAAAGCGGCATGGGCGACGCCCTGCTTGTCGACGTCGTCGACGAAGTTTCCGCGTCCGCGGATCAGGGCATCGTCCTCGACACGGGGGCCGTGGTGGGGGTGGTCGGAATCAGCAGCCATGGCTAGGTGATAAGCGGCCGGGACGCCTTAGGGAAGAGGCGCGCGCTGCGCCTTGATCATGTCGGCGATGCCCGCCAGCGTCTCGTTGGTGAGCGGAATGTCGACCGGCTGGTTGCGCTCGGCCGACAGGTCCGCCGCCAGGTAGCATTCCATCACGGTGCGGGCGCTTTCCGGCGACACCATGGGCGGCCGGTCCATGATGCAGGATTCCAGGAAATGGATGGTTTCCGGGCCCATCTGGCCGGCGAACACATGGTCCACCTGCTCGCCCGGCATGGTCGACATCGGATATTGCATGCCGTCCTTCACGGTGTTGAGCCAATGGTCGCGCGCGGTGTCGTCGAGGAACAGCGAGCCCTCGGTGCCGGTGATCTCGATCGTGGTGGCGCAATAGTTCGGATAGCTCGGCGGCAGATTCCAGCCGCCGCCGATGGCGACGAGGACGCCGTTGTCCATCTTCACGGTGCTCCACATGATGTCGTAGGAGCCGTTGACCGGCTTCATGAAGCCGTAGGCGCCCTGCGAAAATACACTCACCGGCTTGGCCGGCTCCAGCAGCCAGAACACGATGTCGAGGTCGTGGGTGGATTCCATCGCGGCGGGCGACAGCCGCACCCGGCTCGCGATCTTCTTACCGAGACTCCTCGATAGATGCCGGCTGACCATAATGGAGACCGGCTTGCCGAGCGTGCCGTCATTCAGCTTTTTCTTGGCATAGGCGAATTTGGTATTGAAGCGCTGCGAATAGCCGATGGTGAACTTGACGTGGTTGCGCTTGGCGATCGCGATGAGCTCGTCGGCCTCGTAGAGTTCGAGCGCGATCGGCTTTTCCAGCAGCACATGCTTGCCGGCCTTCAGGCAATCGCGGGCGATCGGGTAATGCGTATTCTCCGGCGTGGTGGAAATGTAGACCACCTTGACCGCATCGTTCCTGACGATGTCCTGATAGTCGGCGGTCGCGACCGCCGCATTGGTGAGTTGCTGGATTTCCTTCAGCCGGTCCGGCCTGATCTCGCAGACATGCAGCTTCTTGACCAGCGGATAGCGCGACAGCGTTTCCGCGCGAATACCGCCACACCATCCGGTGCCGATGACGGCGACTTCAATTGGCTCGACTGGCATTTCGTCTCCACCCCGCAGCTTGTTGTTGCAAGCATTGACTGCGAGATGGATTGCCGGGTCAAGCCCGGCAATGACGGCGTTATGCCGCTTTCACAATGCCGAAAACCTTCTCGGCGAATTGCGGATAAACCTCTGCGAGTTCCGGCGCCACCACCTCACGCAGCAGGCGCAAGATCTCCGCATCCGGCGCGGGCGTTTCGGGCACGTGCTCCGGGCAGTCGTAATCGAAGCCGGTATGCTCCGCGATCTCCGCGACGCCATGGCCGGGATGCACGCTTTGCAGGCGAAAGCGGCGACGCTCCTTGTCGAAGGCGAACAGACAGCGATTGGTGATCAGCGCCACGGGGCCGCCGGTGCGATAGACATGATCCTCGCTCACGCCCGGCGCGCTGATGAAATTCACTTTCGGCACCAGCGTGCGGCGCGAATGCTCGGTGCGAAACAGGATCACTTTCGGCACGACGAAATAGAGATAGGCCGATCCGAACGAACCGGGGAAGCGAACCTGCGGCTTGTCGTGGTCGCCTATGCCGACGAGATTGATGTTGCCCTCGCCGTCGATTTCGCCGCCGGACAGAAAGAACACATCCATCCGCCCCTGGCCGGCGCAATCGAACAATTCGGCGCCGCCCTCGGTGAAGAAGTTGTGCTTGCGGCTCTGCAACAGCGACACATAGGGACGTCCGCCGCAGCGCGCCTTCTGCAGCAGCGCAGCCGCCGCGGGAATAGGCGACGCGTTGCCGACCGCGATGTGACGCACATCGCCGATGAGGTCGGCGACGCTGGCGATGAGAAGTTCTTCGGGCTGGAACGTCGCTACCACGATTCACGCCGCCTGCTTTGCATACACATACTCGTCGCAATAGCGCGCGAAGCCCTCGGCGGTCTTCGCAAGCCGCGCATATTCGGACAGATGCGCGACGTCGACCGGATAATAGTCGGGCAGCGAAAGCGGCCATGCGCCGTTCTCGACCACCGCGATCGTCTCGACATAAAAACCGGGCAACACGCCTGCCGCCATCACCGGATCGTCGAGCAGATTGCCGTCCGCGATCCGCTCCACCGTCACCACGGTCTTGCGCGACGCGTGCGCGAGCGTGGTCAGATCGCGCTGCCGCCCGACCCAGACATTGCCGTGCCGATCGGCCATCGGCGCGTGAAACAGCGCGACATCGGGCCGGATCGCCGGCAGCAGCACGATCGGATCGTCGTTGCCGAATGGATTGTCGATCACCCGCCAGTCGCCGCGGATGGTCATCAGGTCCGACCCGATGATGCCGCGCAGCGGCATGAACGGATTACCCTTCTCGCCCGCTTCCAGCGCGGCGTAGAGCGCCGGACAGGTGGCATCCTTCATGCGCAATGTGCCGGATGTCATCGCCGCGGTGAAACGCGGCGCCGGCCCCAGCTCGCCGAGGCTGACCGCCGAGGTCTCCAGCGTTTCCACGCAGCCGGCGCCAATCAGCAGATCAGCCTGCAGGGTGGAGGCGGGCAGCGCCACCAGATGCAGACTTTTCACATTGTGATGAGTTCGCTGGCGGCGGATGAGCGCGCGGGTGGCCTCCATCGCGACCCCGGCCTGCTCGCGCGGCACCGCCAGCAGGCAGCCATCGGCGATCGGCGCGAGCGCATCTTCGAGCGAACAGATAACCGGCATGGGACCTCCGCATTACAATCATAGGTCCCCGCACGACAAATGCGAAGTGCTTGCGGCATCTGCCGCCTGTGTTACGAAACATGCGAACAATCCGCGGGAGGAATGAATGGCGACCAAAGGGCAGACCATCGGCTGGATCGGAATGGGCCGCATGGGCTACGCAATGGCCGAGTGGCTGCTGAAAGCCGGCTACGACGTCTCGATCTGGAACCGGACCAAGGCCAAGGCCGAACCGCTGACCAAGATCGGCGGCAAGGTGGTCGACAAACTGTCGGACCTCTCCGGCGTGGACGTGCTCTTTGTCATCGTGTCGGCCGGCAAGGACGTGAAGGAAGTGCTGTTCGGCCCGGACGGCGTCGCGCCCAACGGCAAGGGCAAGATGCCGAAGATCGTGGTCGACTGCTCCACCATCTCGGTCGACGATTCGGTCGACATCCGCGAAAAGCTGACCGCGCTAGGCACCGAATTCGTGGCCTGTCCGGTCTCGGGCAATGCCAAGGTGATCAACGCCGGCAAGCTGTCGGCCGTCGCGTCCGGCCCGGAAGCGGCCTTCCGCAAGGTCGAGGACATGGTTCTCAAGTTCGCGCCCAACGGCGTGTCCTATGTCGGCGACGGCGAGCTCGCCCGCATCTGCAAGATCGCGCACAACGTCATGCTCGGCGTGGTGATCCAGAACCTGATCGAGATCACGCTGCTGGCGAACAAGATGGGTGTACCGCGCGAGGCGTTCCTGCGCTTCATGAGCAACAGCGTGATGGGCTCGATGTTCACCCGCTACAAGTCGCCGGCGCTGGTCAATCTCGACTGGACCACGACCTTCACGCCGGAATTGCTGCTGAAGGATCTCGACCTCGGCCTCGAACTCGGCCGCGAATGGAAAGTGCCGATGCCGGTGACCGCGACCACGCGGGAAATTCTGCAGGGGCATATCGGCAACGCGATCCTGCAACAGGATCCCAAGGCCTATCTCGAGAAGGATTTCGCGACCCTGATGGAAACCATGGCGGCGGCGTCCGGCATGAAACTGGAGAGCGAAAAGAAAAACGTTCCGACCGGGCTGGAGTGAGCCCCGCGCGCAACGATCCAACCGAGGGACGGTTCGAATGGCGATGATCCTTTACAACGCACCGCAATCGACGTGCAGCCAGCGCGTGCGGTTCGTTTTGAACGCGAAGCAATTGCCATTCGAGGAACACAAGCTGGATCTGCTGGCGGGAGACCAGCTCAAGCCGGAATATCTGAAGCTCAATCCCAACGGCGTCGTGCCGACGCTCGACCATGATGGCGCGGTCGTGATCGATTCCTCGGTCATCATGGAATATCTCGACGAAGTCTCGCCCGAGCCCGTATCTTTCACGCCGGATGAAGCGTTCGGCCGGGCAAACATGCGCGCGCTGATGCGCTTTATCGACGAGATGCCGGCGGCGGCGATCCGCGTGCCGACGTTCAACCTCGCCTTCCTGCCACGCTTTCAGGCCATGAGCGCCGAGGAATTCCGCGCCTTCGCCGAATCGAAGCCGCTGCGCAAGGAGTTCATGCTGGCGATGGGCCAGACCGGCTTCCCGCGCAAGGAGATGGATGCCGCGATGGACCGGCTGCGCCGCACGGTCGTGCGGATGGACGAGGCCATCTCGGCGCATGGCGGCCCGTGGCTGCTCGGCTCCGACATTTCGCTGGCCGATGTGGCGGTGATGCCGGTGATCGTGAGGCTTGCCGATCTCGGGCTCGAAAACATGTGGCGCGACTATCCCTCGGTCGGCCGCTGGCTCGATCACATCCGGGCTCACCCGGCCTATCCGGTGACCTATTATTTCGGATCGCTCCTGACCGAACGCTTCCCGCATCTGCAGGAAAAGCGGAAAGAGCTGACAGCCTGAGGGCGCCGCAGCGATCCGGATTTCACGGAACCGTTATCGCGCGAGCCAACACGCCCTGCTTTGGCAAAAGGCGTTCACAAGCGCGCAGCCGGGCCGCGATCAGGCCTAAAAGCAGCCACCAAGACGTCATCACCCCTTGCTGATCTGCGGGTCTGTGCCTCTATAATTGGCACCCGATTTGCACACCTGATTCCTGCCGGTCTGGTACCGGTGGCGAGCCAAAGGAGGCCTGGATGCGAAAGTCACTGCCCTTGCGCGTGGTGCTGTTGCTGGTCTCGGTTCTGTGTCTTTCAGCCGCGTCCGGCCCCGCCCTTGCGCAGCAGGGTGACGGCGCCAAGGCCCTGACCGAGGAACTTCTGTCGTCGGTCGTCAGGATCAAGACCTACATCAACCCGGATGGCCGCACGGTCGACAATCTCGGCCAGGAACGGGACGGTTCCGGCATCGTGATCGACGACGACGGGCTGATCCTCACCATCGGTTATCTGATGGTGGAGGCGCATGCCGCCGAGGCGATCACCAATGACGGCCGCAAGATACCGGCGGAGGTGATCGGCTACGACCACGATACCGGCTTCGGCCTTTTGAAGGCGGTTGCGCCGCTCAAGGTCCGGCCGATGCTGTTCGGCAAGTCGTCCGACCTGAAAGTCGGTGACCCGGTTCTGGCGGCGAGCTTCGGCGGACGTGACGGCATCGCACCGGCCCGCGTGGTGTCGCTGCGCGAATTCGCCGGCTCGTGGGAATATCTGGTCGACGGCGCGATCTACACTGCGCCCGCCCACTCTCACTGGAGCGGCGCCGCATTGATCACGCGCGAGGGCAAGCTGGTCGGCGTCGGCTCGCTGATCGTCGGCGATGCCTCCGGGAACGGCGGCGGCGCCGGCAATCTCTATATTCCGACCGATATCCTCAAACCCATCCTCGCCGATCTGATCGCCAACGGCGCGGCTGGCGGCGTTCCCAAACCCTGGATCGGGCTGAGTACGCAAGCGACAGATTTCGGCCTGGTGATCGCGCGCGTCACGCCGAGTTCACCGGCCGAGAAGGCCGGACTGCAGAAGGGTGACGTGATCGTCAACATCGCCGGCGACGCGCCGAAGACCCTGCCGGATTTCTACCGCAAGCTCTGGTCGCTTGGCGCCGCCGGAGCCACCGTGCCGCTCGACATTCAGCGCGACGGCAAGGATCGGCACATCAATGTGCAATCGATTAACCGCATGGATCATCTGAAGCTGAAGAGCACGTTCTAAGCGACTAGGCTTGGCCGCGAGCCGATGGCTCGGGGCCGCGCCCGGGCGCATGCAAGTTGGACGGGCCATTGCCGTGCCGGGCGTTCTTCATAGGGCATATGGCGGCGCCATCGCAGTGGCGGCGCTGTTGCTGGTTTCGGCACCACTGCCGGATGCCCGCGCGCAGGATGCCGCTGCGCCGCAATCGTCAGCATCCGCGCAAGCGTCCGCATCCGATGATTCCATCTGCCTGATGATCGAATCCGCGGCGCGCGATCACGGCCTGCCCTTCGAATTTTTCGCCCGTGTGATCTGGCAGGAAAGCCGGTTCCGCGCCGACGCCGTCGGTCCTGTGACCCGCAGCGGCAAACGCGCGCAGGGCATGGCGCAATTCATGCCGGGCACCGCCGCCGAACGCGGGTTGCTCGACCCGTTCGATCCGGTGCAGGCGCTGCCGAAATCGGCGGAGTTTTTGAAGGAGCTATGGCTGCAATTCGGCAATCTCGGGCTTGCGGCCGCGGCCTATAATGCGGGCCCGCGCCGGGTGCGCGAATGGCTCGCCGGGACCGGCCCTATGCCGGGCGAGACCCGCAATTACGTGTCCGCCATCACCGGCATGACCGTCGACGAATGGGCGGCCGAGCGGACCAAGGTGCGGGACGGCAAGGAGACGACGAAGCCGGAGCAGAAGGCCAAACCGGGCTGCGGCGAATTGATGGCGATGCTCAAGCGCTCGCCATCGCCGTTCCTCGACGAATTGCGGCAGCGCGTGGTGCATTCGCTGGCGCAGCCCTGGGGCGTGCAACTCGGCGCCGGATTTTCGCGCGATCGCGCCATGGCGATGTATGCGCGCGCGCTGCGGCGCTTCGAGAGCGTGCTGAAGGACAAGGATCCGGGGCTGCAATCGTCGGTGTTGCGCACGCGCGGGCGCGCAACCTTCTATCAGGTGCGGATCGGCGCCGACACCCGCAATGAAGCGAACGCGCTTTGCAACGCGCTGCGCAAGGCCGGCGGTGCGTGCCTGGTGCTGAGGAATCGCGGGTGATGCGCCATCACTAGACCGGCAGCACGTTGGTATATTTCACCTGCTCCAACGCGAAGCTCGACTCGATCGAGGCAATGCCATCGAGTCGCGTCAGCTTCGTTTTCAGAAACTGCTCATAGGCCGACAGGTCCGCCACCACGACACGCAGCAGATAATCGCGCGGCCCGGTCATCAGGTAGCATTCGAGAACTTCCGGCCAGCGCGCGATGGCGCGGCCGAATTTCGTCAGCGCTTCCTCGCGCTGGCTTTCCAGCTTGATCGAAATGAAAACGGAGACCGGCAGGCCGACCGCGCGTTGATTCAACACCGCGACGTAACGCGCGATGATGCCGGCCTTCTCCATCAGCCGCACCCGCCGCAGGCAGGGCGATGGCGACAGCCCGACCTTTTCGGCAAGCGCCGCAAGGCTGAGCCGCCCGTCCTCCTGCAGCAACGCGAGGATTTTGCGGTCGATGGCGTCGGTCTGCATCATTGAATGATCCCGCCACAATTCTCATCGAAATTGGCTGATTATGCCAAGTTCTCATTGGATCATAGCGCAGATTGGATGCCCCTGCCACCGGCAGCGTGGCAAACTCCACCCATCCGACACGTATTGCGCCGCCAGGGAACGCATTGAGGAGCGCAGCATGCAGCCGTCCCGCATCGACATCCTGTCCGAACTCGAGAAGAAGGTGCTGTGGCTGGCAAGCTGGACCATCCACAACGCAAATCATCTGCGTGACAGCGTCGACGGGCTGAAGGTCGGCGGCCACCAGGCCTCATCGGCCTCTCTCGCGACGATCATGACGGCACTCTATTTCGACATTCTGCGGCCGCAGGATCGCGTCGCCGTCAAGCCGCATGCCTCGCCTATCTTTCACGCGATCCAGTATCTGCTGGGCAAGCAGACCCGCGCAAAGCTGGAAAATTTCCGCGGCTACAAAGGCGCGCAGAGCTATCCGTCGCGCACCAAGGATATCGACGATGTCGATTTCTCCACCGGCTCGGTGGGCCTCGGCGTGGCGCAGACCTTGTTCTCGTCGATCGTGCAGGACTACGTGCACGCGCATGGCCTGGCCAAGGACAAGCCGGAAGGGCGCATGATCGCGCTTGTCGGCGATGCCGAACTCGACGAGGGCAATATCTTCGAGGCGTTGCTGGACGGCTGGAAGCAGAGCCTGCGCAATTGCTGGTGGATCATCGATTACAACCGCCAGAGCCTGGACGCGGTGGTGCGCGAAGGCCTGTGGGAACGCTACGAACAGCTGTTCAAGAATTTCGGCTGGGAGGTCGTGATCGTCAAATACGGCGCGCTGCAGGAGGCTGCGTTCCGCGAGCCCGGCGGTGAGAAGCTGCGCGCCTGGATCGATGCGTGCCCGAACCCGCTCTATTCCGCGCTGGTGTTTCAAGGCGGGGCTGCGTGGCGCAAGCGGCTGCTCGACGAGATCGGCGATCAGGGCGATGTCACGGCGCTGATCGAAAAGCGCTCGGACGACGAGCTGGCGCGGCTGATGAACAATCTCGGCGGCCACGATCTGCCGGCACTGCTCAAGGCCTTCGAGAGCATCGATCACGACAGGCCGGTCTGCTTCATCTGCTACACGGTGAAGGGCTTCGGCCTGCCGATGGCCGGACACAAGGACAACCATGCCGGGCTGATGACGCCCGCGCAGATGGAAGCCTTCCGCACTCAGAACGATGTGCGGCCGGGGCATGAGTGGGAGAAGTTCGAAGGCCTGACGCTGCCTGCCGATACGCTGCAACGCTATCTCGACGCTGTTCCGTTCGCGCAACGCAAGCCTGCGTCAAAAATCGCACGGATCGAGATCCCGGAAACGATTTCCGTGCCAGCGCAGGCCGTGACCTCGACCCAGACCGGCTTCGGCGCGCTGATGAACGATATCGGCAAGTCGAAGGAGGGTTATGCCTCGCGTATCGTCACCACCTCGCCGGACGTCACGGTCTCGACCAATCTGGGCGCCTGGGTGAACCGGCGCGGCCTGTTCGCGCGCGAGTCGATGCTCGATACCTTCCGCAACGAACGCATCCCCTCCACCTTCGCCTGGGAGTTCTCGCCGCAAGGCCAGCATATCGAACTCGGCATCGCGGAGATGAATTTGTTTATCCTGCTGTCGGCGCTTGGGCTGTCCCATTCCATCGAGGGCGAACGGCTGTTGCCGATCGGCACCCTGTACGATCCATTCATCGCCCGCGGCCTCGATGCGCTGAACTATGCCTGCTACCAGGATGCACGCTTCATCGTGGTGGCGACGCCGTCCGGGATCACGCTCGCGCCGGAAGGCGGCGCACATCAGTCGATCGCCCAGCCGCTGATCGGCATGGCGCAGGACGGTCTTGCGTCCTTCGAGCCGGCCTTTGTCGACGAACTCGCGGTGATCCTGCGCTTTGCGCTCGATTATATCCAGAAGGATTCCGACGACGCCCCAGACGAGAAAAACTGGCTGCGCGACGAGACCGGCGGCTCGGTCTATCTGCGGCTGTCGACGCGGCCGGTCGAGCAGCCGCACCGTGCGATGACCGACGATCTGCGGCAAGGCATCATTGATGGCGCATACTGGCTGCGCAAGCCGGGGCCGAACGCCCAGGCGGTCGTGGCCTATACCGGAGCCATTGCACCGGAGGCGATTCAAGCGGTCGGATTGATGAGCGAGGATCGCCGCGATGTCGGCTTGCTCGCCGTCACCTCCGCCGACCGTCTCAATGCCGGCTGGACGGCGGCGCAACGCGCGCGCGAACGTGGCCTGGTTCATGCGCGCTCCCATATCGAGCGACTGCTGGACGACGTGCCGCCCCATTGCGGACTGATCACCGTGCTGGACGGCCATCCGGCGACGCTGTCATGGCTCGGCGGCGTTCATGGCCACAGGACGCGCGGGCTCGGCGTTGAGCACTTCGGCCAGACCGGGTCGCTTCCCGATCTGTACCGGCATTACGGGATCGACGCGAATGCGATCATTGCCGCGGCGCAAGGGCTTACCGCCGGCCGGCCGATCCGGTATCTGCGGGCGCTTCCCTAGTCATTCGCCGGCATCGCCCCGAAACGGCAGGGTCAGAACCGCAGCCTGAATCACCGACATCGCCAGCGTGATTCCGAAGGCCGCGACCACGATCGACAGCGCGTAGGGCAGGATCTTCGTGCGCGGCGTACCCATCAGCGGCGGAAGACCTGTCCAGATCAGGCGGATCGCGTAAAGGCCCAGGATCGACAGGAACCGCAATCCGGGCACCATCAGCACGACCCCAATCAGCCAGACCGGCGTGAACGAATAGACCGCGACTTTCAGGGCATTGGTGAAATTGCGCTCGGTCTGGAACAGCGGCGCCATGACGGTGATGACGAGCGCGGTCAGATACACGATCACGAAGCTGAAGAGATAGCTCATGACGGCTCGCACCAATCCCATCATCAGCGGATCGTGCAGCCTCCCGGCCGACACCGATACACCGACCAGGCTCGATCCGATGAAACCCGAGACTGCCGGGATTGCGGCCAGAACCGCGACATAACCGACGAACAGCCGCATCGGATCGCCCGGTTCGGTCGCAATCAGCGGCCATTCGCTGCGCGGGTCGGCAACGATATTTCGGATGCGCGCAAGAAGCGGGTGCAGGGTCATGGAGCCGTCGTATCCGTCGAATCTTAGGAAATGGTGTGGCTGTCAGTCATCCGCGCCCATCTTCCAGCACCATCATAGCGCCCTTCTCCGCAATCATCATGGTCGGTGAGTTGGTGTTCCCGGAGGTAATCGTCGGCATGACCGACGCGTCGATCACCCGCACATTGGCAAGACCGATCAGGCGCAGCCGTTCGTCGACCACGGCCATCGGGTCGTCCGCGCGGCCCATTTTCGCGGTGCCGACCGGGTGGAAAATCGTGGTGCCGATATCGCCCGCCGCTTTCGCGAGCGCCGCCTCGTCGTCGTTGCGCAGTTGGGCGCCGGGCAGATATTCTACCGGGTTGAATGCCTGCAGCGCCGGCTGCGCCAGGATGTTGCGCGCAACCCTGATGGAATCCACGGCGACCTGCCGGTCTTCATCGGTTGCGAGGTAATTCGGCTGGATGACCGGCTTGTCCGCCGGATCGGTGCTTCGCAGGCGGACATGGCCGCGGCTCGCTGGCCGCAGATTGGCGACGCTGGTGGTGAAGGCCGGAAAGTCGTGCAGCGGATCGCCGAACTTGTCGAGCGACAAGGGCTGCACATGGAACTGGATGTTCGGCCGCTCGTAGCGCGGGCTCGAGCGGGTGAAGGCACCGAGTTGCGATGGCGCCATGGTCAGCGGCCCACGACGGCGGAGCGCATAATCGAGCCCCATCATCCCGCGCCTGACCAGCGATCGGTAGGTCTCGTTTAAAGTGGTGACGCCCGAAACCTTATGGATCAACCGCAATTGCAGATGGTCCTGCAAGTTCTCGCCGATACCGGGCTTGTCGAGAACGGGTGCGATACCGTGTTCGGTGAGTTGCCCCGCGGGTCCGACGCCGGACAGCAGCAGCACATGCACCGATCCGATCGCGCCGGCCGACAGGATGACCTCGCCGCGGCAGCGCGCGACCTTGCTCTCGCCGTTCTGGAAGAAGCGCACGCCTGTCGCTCGTTTGCCGTCAAACTCAATCTTCTCAACGAGACATCCGGTCTCGACCCGCAGATTAGGCCGCTTCATCACCGGCCTGAGAAAGCCCCGCGCCGACGACCAGCGCCGTCCCATCTTCTGATTGACGTGAAAATAGCCGCAGCCTTCGTTGTTGCCGGTGTTGAAGTCGTCGCATTTCGGGATGCCCGCCTGCGCCGCCGCTTCACGAAACGCGTCGGTGATGTCCCAGCGCAGTCGCGGATATTCCACCCGCCACTCACCGCCCGTGCCGTGATGCTCGCTGTCGGCGAGGAAATGATCGAGTTGCTTGCGGAACAGCGGCTTCACATCGTCCCAGCCCCAGCCGGCAAGGCCAAGCTGCCGCCAGTTGTCGTAGTCGCCGGCCTGCCCTCGCATATAGATCATCGCATTGATCGCCGACGAGCCGCCGAGCACCTTGCCGCGCGGATAGGCCAGCGAGCGACCGTTCAGGCCGGGTACCGGTTCGGTACGAAACATCCAGTCGGAGCGCGGGTTGCCGATCGCGAACAGATAGCCGACCGGAATGTGAAACCAGATCCAGTTGTCGCGGCCGCCCGCTTCCAGCAGCAGCACACGCTTGCCTGGATCGGCCGAGAGGCGATTCGCCAGCACACACCCCGCCGAGCCTGCGCCGACGATGATGTAGTCGTACTCGCCTTCGATCGGCGTCGGTGCAGCCATACGTTTACCCTGCGACATCTATCTTTCGTTGCCCCGGGCTTGACCCGGAGGTCCATCTTACGCGCCAAATGATGGATTGCCGGGTCAGGCCCGGCAATGGCGCACCCAATCTGCGTCCTTTTCCGGTCTTGGCAAATGGCGCAAGGTTGCTAAAGTCCCCTCGCGATCCGGGCTGCGCTGTGCGCGCTCCCTGCCCTTGCGGAACGGCGGTTCCAGAAACATCGCTTTCGTCTTTTGACCTTTGCCCTCCCCGGCGTGGCACAGCCATGTTGTCGGGCGGCACGTTTTGGAGAACCCCCATGCTGAGACGCGTACTCGCACTGGGCCTTGGCGCCGCATTCTTTGCCGGCGCATTCGCAATCGCGCCGCAATCCGCTGTCGCGCAGGACAAGACCATCACCGTCTTCGCCGCGGCGTCGATGAAAAACGCGCTCGACGACGTGAACGCTGCGTACACCAAGGCGACAGGGACCAAGGTTGTGTCGAGCTATGCGGCAAGTTCCGCGCTGGCCAAGCAGATCGAAGGCGGGGCCCCGGCCGACGCGTTCTTGTCCGCCGACCTGAAGTGGATGGACTATCTCCAGGACAAGAAGGCCATCAAGACCGACACGCGCGTCAGCCTGCTCGGCAACAAGCTGGTGCTGATTGCGCCGAAAGACTCCAAGCTCGGCAATGTGACCATCGGCCAGGGATTCGATCTCGCCAAGCTTGCCGGCGACGGACGTATTGCGACCGGCGACGTCAGGGCGGTTCCGGTTGGGCTCTATGCGAAGGCTGCGCTGGAAAAGCTCGGATCTTGGGCGGCGGCGGAGCCAAAATTCGCGATGTCGGATAATGTGCGCGCAGCACTGCTGCTCGTGTCGCGTGGCGAAGCGGCGCTCGGCATCGTTTACGAGACCGACGCCAAGGTCGATCCCGGCGTGAAGATCATCGGTGCGTTCCCGGAGGGTTCGCACCCACCGATCACCTATCCGGTTGCGGCGACGGCCAACGCAAAGTCTGACGTGGCCGGCTATCTCGCATTCCTGCGCGGCACGGCAGCGAAAGACATTTTCGAGAAGTTCGGTTTCACCGTACTGGTCGCGAAGCCTTCGACCTGACTTCGGCATAAATCCGTCACGTGTTCGAACTGACTCCCGAAGAATGGACGGCGATCCGGCTCTCGCTCCGGATCGCCACTGTTGCGACCGTCGTGGCGCTGCCGCTCGGCATCGCGGTCGCATGGCTGCTGGCGCGCAAGAATTTTCCGGGCAAGGCCTTGCTCGATGGCCTCATCGTGTTGCCGCTGGTGCTGCCACCGGTCGTCACCGGCTATCTGCTGCTGATCTCGTTCGGACGCCGCGGGCCGGTCGGCAACTTTCTGTACGAGACATTCGGCATTGTGTTGTCATTCCGCTGGACCGGCGCGGCGCTTGCTTGTGGAATCATGGCATTTCCGCTGCTGGTGCGGCCGATCCGGATTTCCTTCGAGGTGATCGACCGCAAGCTCGAGGATGCGGCGTCGACGCTCGGCGCCAATGCCTTCTGGCGCTTTGCCACGGTGACACTGCCACTCGCGATGCCCGGAATCATTGCCGGGACCCTTCTGTGCTTCGCCAAGGCGCTCGGCGAATTCGGCGCCACCATTACCTTCGTGTCGAATATTCCCGGCGAGACCCAGACGATTTCGGCGGCGATCTACACCTATACGCAGACCCCTGCGGGCGATGCAGCCGCGCTGCGGCTTGTCATCGTCGCCATCGTTATTGCGATGGCGGCGCTGCTGGCGTCGGAATACTTCGCACGCCGCGCCACGCGCCGGCTGCACGGAGAATGACGTTGCTCAGTGTCGATCTTCGCAAGCAAGCCGGCGACCTGGATCTGCGGATCGCGTTCGAGAGCGATGGGCCGGTCACCGGGCTGTTCGGCCCGTCCGGCGCAGGCAAGACAACGCTGGTGAACATGATTGCAGGACTGGTGCGGCCGGATGCGGGCCGGCTCGCGCTCAATGGCGATGTTCTGTTCGATCACGACAAGCGAATAGACGTTCCCTCGCACCAGCGCCGGATCGGTTACGTGTTCCAGGAAGGCCGTCTGTTTCCGCATATGACGGTCGCGAAGAACCTCGACTACGGACGATGGATGGCGGGTCTGCCGCATGACGATGCCGCGTCCGCGCGTGTTGTCGCAATGCTCGACATCGCACCGTTGCTACAGCGTCGTCCCGGCAAGCTCTCCGGCGGCGAGCGCCAGCGCGTCGCCATCGGCCGCGCACTTATGCTGAAGCCGCGATTGCTACTGATGGACGAGCCGCTGGCTTCGCTCGACCCGGCGCGCAAGAACGAGATTATGCCCTATCTGTTGCGGCTGCGGGACGAGGCGCGCATTCCGATGGTCTATGTCAGCCACTACGCACGCGAATTGAAGCGCATCGCCAATGTGATCGTTCGGATCGACGGCGGTCGCGTTTCCGCAATCGGCGGGCCGGATATTTTGAGCAAGGCGGACGAAGCGGCGTTCGTGTAAGCTTGGCACCCTGCATGAACCCGCACGCACGCATCGTCTGCCTGACCGAAGAGACCGTGGAGACGCTTTACCTCCTCGGCGAGCAGGATCGCATCGCCGGCGTGTCGGGCTATGCGGTGCGCCCGCCGCAGGTGCGCCAGGAGAAGCCGCGGGTCTCTGCCTTCATCAGCGCGGATGTGCCGAAAATCCTCGCGCTCGAGCCCGACCTCGTTCTCACCTTTTCCGATCTGCAGGCCGATATCGTGGCGCAACTGATCCGGGCCGGCGTCGAGGTGCATGCCTTCAACCAGCGCGATATCGCCGGCATCTTCGCGATGATCCGCACGCTTGGCGCGCTGGTCGGTGCGCAGGACAAGGCGGAGGCGCTGGCGGCATCGCTGCAAGCGAAGCTGAATACTGTCCGGGCGCAAGCGGAAGAACTGCCGCGAAAGCCGCGCGTCTATTTCGAGGAATGGGACGAGCCGATGATCTCCGGTATCCGCTGGGTGTCGGAACTGATCGAGATCGCGGGCGGTGTCGACGTGTTCCCCGACCTGTCGCGCCACAAATCCGCGCCGGAACGCATTGTCACACCGGACATGGTGATCGCGGCGGCGCCCGACATCATTATCGGCTCGTGGTGCGGCAAGAAGTTCGTACCGGGCAAGGTCATTGCGCGACCCGGCTTCGATGCGATCCCCGCAGTACAAGACGGCTGGCTGCGCGAGATCAAGTCTCCGCTGATCCTGCAGCCGGGACCGGCGGCGCTGACCGACGGACTTGACGCGCTCGGCGCGATTATTCGCGACTGGGTCGAAGCTCGGACCGCGTGAGGCGGGCAATCTCTTCGGCCATGTAATCGAACGCCGCGACCAGCGCCGGACCGCCGCACATGGTGTAGCGCGTGGGCAGCGCCACACGACGCTCCTGCGGATACAGATCGCGCAACGCCGGATGCACGAGAAACATCGCGCCCTGATCGGTCGCGGCGCTTGGCGGATCCTTCAGGAACACGAGGTCTGGCCTGAGTACCAGAAACTTCTCCAGCGGAATAAACCCGCCATAACCGGCGGGCGCGCCGGGTGGCGGTTTAAGGCCGGCCTCCACGAGCAACGTTGCCGCCAGGCTGGCCGGCCCTTGCGTGTAGCCGCCGCGCTCGACCACCAAAGCGGTACGGTCGCTTTTCGGCGCCACGGCCGCGAGCCGCGCCCGCGCCCGGTCGAGCTCAGCGATCAGCTTTTCGCCGCGTGCGGGATGGCCGAGCAAGGCCGCCATCTCGCGAATTTGCCTGCGTGCCGATTCAAGGTCGCTGACGAAGCCGGTCTCGACCACGCGCATCCCCTGCGCTGTCAGCATCCGCCGCGTCACCGAGCGATCGTTCGGCCCGATCAGCACCAGGTCGGGCTCGAGCAGAAGCGTGGATTCCGCCTGCCAATCAGCTTTGCGGAACGCACGCGCCTTGTCGGCCACCACCGACAATGCCGGATCGGTCGCATAGGGCGACAGCCCTGCGATCTGGACGGGGTCGGCCAAGGCCACCACCAGTTGGTCGGCGCACAGGTTGAACGAGACGATACGGCGCGGGGCGTCGGATGCCGGTGCGGCGCCCGCCCACAGGGCCACGCACAAGGCCAGCAGCGGCACTGTTCCGATGACGCGCATCATGCGAGCATGGGGATTCGGGGCCTCAACCATTCATGCAAGCGATATCGAAATCCGTCTGGCGGCTCAATGCTGCACTTGCCGTGCTGGTGCTTGCATTGATGACGACATCTTTGGCCGTCGGCCCGGCCGGCCTGTCGGCGCGCACCGCTCTGGAGGCGCTGTGGAGCGGCGATGGCGTCGCCGGCGTGATCGTGCGCGAAATCCGCCTGCCGCGGACCCTGCTCGCGGCACTGATCGGCGCGACCCTTGGATTTTCGGGCGCCGCCCTGCAGGGCCTGTTTCGCAATCCGCTGGCCGAGCCGGCTTTGTTCGGCGCGCCGCAGGCGGCGGCCGCGGCGGCCTCGTTCGTGATCGCCTTCGGTTTCCTCCCGGCGACCTCGCTGTTCGTTCCTGTTGCCGGCATACTCGGCGCGCTGATTTCTGTTGGTGCATTGGTGCTGATCGCGGGGCCGCGCACCAGCCTGACCGTGATCCTGCTCGCCGGACTGGCGCTGGCGAGCTTTGCCGGTGCGATGACCGCGCTGGTGCTGAACCTCGCGCCCAATCCCTTCATTGCGCTCGAAGTCGCGTTCTGGCTGCTCGGCTCTCTGGAAGACCGCTCGCGCGATCACCTGATGATCGCCGCACCGTTCATGATCGCGGGTTGGCTCATGCTACTCGCCAATGCGCGCGCATTCCGCGCGCTCACGCTGGGCGAAGATGCGGCGATGTCGCTCGGCGTCGACCTGCAACGCACACGCTTCGCCGTGGTGCTCGGTACCGCCTTCGGCGTCGGCGCCGCCACAGCGGTGGCAGGCGCGATCGGTTTCGTCGGATTGGTGGCGCCGCACCTTGTGCGCCGCTATGTCAATGCCGATCCGGCCAGAATCATGGTGCCGGCCGCACTCGCCGGCGCAGCGCTGCTGCTCGCGGCCGATATCGCGGTGCGGATCGTGCCGTCTGCGATCGAGCTGAAGGTCGGCGTGGTGACGGCCCTGATCGGAGTGCCGTTCTTTCTTTATATGATCTTCAGCGAGCGGCGCTGGCTCGAGGGAGAGCCGTCATGACCGCGCCCCTGCTCTCGGCAACAGACATCTCGGTCCGGCTCGGCGGCCGCACCATCGTCGACAATGCCAGCGTGACGCTGGCCGCGGGCGAGTTCGTGGCACTGGTCGGGCCGAATGGCGCCGGCAAGACCACGCTGCTCAAGGCGCTGGCCGGTCTCGTCCCGGCGTTCGGCGATGTTGAATTCGAAGGCAAGGCGGCAAGCACGCTGAAGGCGCGCGACCGCGCCCGCCATCTCGCCTATCTGCCGCAGGGTCACTCGTTCTCCTGGCCGCTGCCGGCCGGAGAGATCGTGGCGCTCGGGCGCTACCCGCATGCCGATCCATTCTCGCCGGTGTCGGACAAGGACCGCGAAGCTGTCGCACATGCGCTCGATGTCACCGGCACAAAGGATTTTGCCGACCGCATCGTCACCACTTTGTCCGGAGGCGAGCGCGCACGCGTGGCGCTTGCGCGCGTACTGGCGACGCAGGCGAAAGTCCTGCTCGCGGACGAGCCGATCATGTCACTCGACCCGCGTCATCAATTCGTGGTCATGGATGTGTTGCGGCATGCGGCGCAGGCAGGCGGCGCCGTGCTCGCGGTGATCCACGACCTGGCGCTGGCAGCGCGCTATGCAACCCGTGTGCTGGTGCTGGAAAAGGGCCGGATCGTCGCCGACGACAGACCGGAACTGGCGCTCAATCCGCAGCGGATCGCGGAGATTTTCGGCGTGGAAGTCGACATGATCCGCATCGGCGATGTGCAGGTGCCGCTGGTGACCAAGCCAATGTAGGTCAGGTGCGCGCGCCGTATCCTTCTGCCTCCCGCCGCGACTCTTCTTCCTCGCGCAGTTTGTAGCGCTGCACCTTGCCCGTGGCGGTGCGCGGCAGGTCGCTGCGCAATTCGATCCAGCGCGGATATTTCCAGGTTCCGGCATGCGTCTTCACATGCTCCTTCAGAGCATGCACGACGGCCTCGTCATCGGCATGGCCATTCTTGAGGACCACGAATGCCTTCGGCTTGATCAATCCGTCGGAATCTTCCTTCGGGATCACCGCGGCTTCGAGCACGGCCTCGTGCGACACCAGCGCCGCTTCGACATCGAAGGGCGACACCCACATGCCGGACACCTTGAACATGTCGTCGGTGCGCCCGCAGTAAAAATAATAGCCGTTCTCGTCGCGATAATATTTGTCGCCGGTGAAGGTCCATTCGCCGGCGAAGGTGCGGCGGCTCTTGCGCCGCTGGTTCCAGTAGCCCTCGCCGGCCGATGGCCCGCGCACGATCAGTTCGCCGATGTCGCCGGGCGGAAGCTCGGCGCCGCTCTCGTCGACGATCTTCACATCGTAGCCCGGCACCGCCTTGCCGGTGGAGCCGTAGCGCACATCGCCCGGCCTGTTGGACAGAAACGTCTGCAGCATTTCGGTCGAACCGATGCCGTCCAGCACATCGACACCGGCGACCTCGCGCCAGCGTTCTCCGATTTGCGCCGGCAACGCTTCGCCCGCCGATACGCAGAGACGCAGGCGGTCGGAGCCCGCGCCGCGGCTCATCGCGTCATGGGCGAGCAATGCGGTGTAGAGCGACGGCACCGCATAGAAAATCGTCGGCCGATGCTGCCGCATCAGCGCGAAGATCGCGTCGGGCGTCGGCCGTTCGGGCAACAGGATAGCAGTTGCGCCGACCGACATCGGAAACGTCATCGCGTTGCCGAGCCCATAGGCGAAGAACAGTTTCGCCGCCGACAGCACGACATCGTCCGGGCCGATGCCCAGAATGCCCTGCCCCATCAGCGATGCGGTCGCCCGCAAGCTGGAATGGACATGCTTGACCCCCTTCGGCTCGCCGGTCGAGCCAGAGGTGTAGAGCCAGAACGCAACCTCATCGGACAATGTGGGCGCGGCGAACACGTCGTCGCGCCCCATGCGGCAGACCGCATCGAATGGCACCGGCGTGCGGCCAGCCAGCGTGGGCTGGCCTTTTGCGTTGTCGCCCGCCAGGATCACATGGCGTAGCGACGGCGTGGCGGCGATGGCGTCGCGCAGCACTGCTACAAGGGTGGCATCCGCGATGACGGCGCTGACCCGGCTGTCGGCAAGGATGAAGGCATATTGTTCGGGCTTGAGCCAGGTGTTGAGCGGGATCGCCACGATGCCGGCGCGGACCGCGCCCCAGAATGCGACCGGGAAGTCGATGGTGTCGGACAGCAGCAGGGCGACGCGGTCTTCCGCCTTCAGCCCGAGCGCAAGAAGTCCCGACGCGAAGCGGCAGGTTTGTTGCTGCAACTCGCCATAGGTGATGGAGCGCTGCGGGTCGATGAAGGCGGGCTTGCCGGAATGTCCACGCGCGATATTGGCGTCGACGAAATCCGCGGCCGCATTATACGGCCGACGCTCCAGGAATGGCTCCGACACAGGCGCTCCCTCCGTCCCGTTGCCGTTTCTTCTTGTCTGCCGTTTCTTGTTGGGCCGTTTTGGCCTTTAACCACGCGTCCCCGAGAATGCGGGGATCGATTCGATAATGGTTTCGTCACCTAATGCAGCGCATAAGCCTTCGTCTGCAATTCGGTTAGCAGATCGGTCGAGCCTTGCACGGCGAGCCGCTGATGATAGAGCCGCAGGCCGTGCAATCCGCCGAGTTCCTCGCCGTTTCCGGCGCGGCCCGGTCCGCCGTGATGGCATTGCGGCATCACGATGCCGTGGCCGGTATGCGCATCGGCGATCGACGGTTCGACCATCAGCAGCCGGCCGTGCGACGGACCAAGCTCCGCCACCGCGCGAACCAGGAACGCACGATCGTCGCCATAGACCGATGCAACCAGCGAACCGCCGCCACGCGCGACCAGCGCAAACGCCTCGGTTTCGGTCTTGTATGGAATGATGGTGGCAGCCGGGCCGAACACTTCAGTGTCATGCACCGCATCGGCGCCGGCGCCATCCGCGACCTGCATCAGGGTCGGCGCCACGAAGGCGGACTTCGCCGGATCGATGCCATCGATCGACGGCGCGCTCGCGCCGCCGGTCAGCACCTGCGCGTTCTTCGCGATTTTTGCGATGCCCTCGAACGCCGCCGCCTGCTGCGCGCGCGTCACCACCGGACCCATGCGCACGGTCTCGTCCCGCGGATCGCCGAGGGTGGTCTTCTTCAGCCGCGCCAGCAGCGCTTCGGCGACCGCATCGGCACGGTCGGCCGGCGCGAAGACGCGGCGGATGGCGGTGCATTTCTGCCCGGCTTTCACCGTCATCTCGCGGCCGACTTCCTTGATGAAGGCATCGAAGGCGGCGCTGCTTGCATCGGGTGCGAGCAACGCGGCATTGACGCTGTCGGCTTCGATATTCACATGGACGCCGCGGGCGAGAATATTCGGGTGCCGCAGGATGCGCCCGGCGGTTTCGGACGAGCCGGTGAATGCGATCACGTCGTCCGCAGTGACACTGTCGAGCAGATTGCCCGCACTGCCGCACAAGAGGCTTAGCGCGCCTTCCGGTAGCACTTTCGCTGCAATGACATCGCGCACCATCTCGTGCGTGAGCATGGCAGTTGATGACGCCGGCTTTGCCAGCACCGGAACGCCTGCCAGCAGCGATACCGCAGCCTTTTCCCACAGACCCCAGCTCGGGAAATTGAAAGCATTGATATGCACCGCCACACCATGACGCGGCGCCAGCAGGTGGATGGCCTGAAAGTTCTCGGCCTTGGCGAGCCGGACCGGCTTCTCGTCGAGCAGGAAAGTGTTGCCGCCAAGCCCGGCGCCGAGCCGCGCATAATATTTCAGGGTGCCGATGCCGCCGTCGATATCGATCGCGGCATCCACCTTGGTATTACCGGAATTGGCGATCGCGATCCCCTCATACTTGGCGCGGTTTGCAATCAGGACATCGGCGACGGCGCCGATCAGCTTCGCGCGCTCGGCGAAAGACAGCCCGCGCAGGGCCGGGCCGCCATGCTTGCGGGCATAGTCGAGCGCGGCAGCCAGATCGAGGCCGCGCGCGCTCGCGGTCGCAAGCACATCGCCACGAACCGGATCGACCAGTTCGGTCTCGACGCCCTCGCCACGCCGCCACGCGCCGGACAGATAGCTTTCGAGTGCCTGTGGCGCGTTGCTCATGGTGCGGTCTCCCCTCGGCGATCATGCATCCCGCTCAGGGCCGGGCCAGACCCGGCTGCGGGATTCGGCTGTCACAAAACTGGCTGGCGCAGCGAACGCCGAATGGTTCCGGCGCCCAAGCTGCATGACAGGATGTGTATTGTCTTCAGGGGCTTGCGGCAAGCAAGCGCGGGCCGCTACTGGATCGTGCTGGCGCCGCTGATGGCAGGAGCGCCCGACTCGGCGATGAAGCGCCGGATCGCCTGACGGACCTGCGCATTGGTCATGAACAGATCGTGGTTCAGGCCGCCGCTGTCATAATCCGATGCATCGATGACGCGGATGCCCAGAGCTTCGAGCCGCTCTTTCTCCGCGATCCCGACACGGGTCACACCTCCCGCCATATCGCGCATGGTTCCGAGCGCGCGATCCTTCGCTGCCGTGAGAACGGTGATTTTTCGCGACACCGAACCCAGCCGCGCGACCGATGACGTGAAGCTGTCCATGTCGATGTCGGGCGATGCAAGCACGATCGCTCCGAAGCGGTTGGTCATCGCGGCGGCGCGCCGGTCGTAAAGCTGGCGCAGCGCCTCGACCGCGACCATCGTCCCCATGGAATGCGCGATGATGTGGACGGTGCCGACCGACGGATCGACAATCAGCTCGTCGAGCATGCCCTCCAGCGCGTCACGCGACCACATCGCGCTTTCGCGATCGTACATGTAGCCCATCAGGCTGTTCTTGGACGGCCAGGAAAACAGCATCGTCTCGCCGCGGAATGCGAGCCCGTCAGACAGCCGCGCGGCGTCCAGCGCGGCGGTCTCGAACGACTGATTGAATCCGTGCACATAGACCAGCACGTCGCGGCGGCCAGGGCCCGCAGCAAAGCTCTCGCCGACGGGCACCGTCTCGACAGACTTGATGCTCCAGTCGCCAAGGCCGACCGCGGAAAATGCGCCGTCGGCGGGCGACGACAGATGCACCCGGACATTGCTGGGCTGGTTGGCGCGCTGCGAACCGAACCACGGTTTCGAGCGGGCGCCCTTCACCGCGTTCCGGGTGGTCACGACGGTCAGTGTCGGATCGGCGGCAATCCCGGTCTTGGCCGGCTGCTGGGTACCCGTCGCGGCGAAAGCGGACGAACCGCCGCCAGGCGCAGTCGAGCAGCCGCAGGTCCCGAAGGCGGCAGCGCCAAGAACCAACAGCAGCATGGCGGATCGCGTGACCGATCCGAGGGAACCTGACGATGGCGCCATCGATATCATTGCACCGGATGTGTCGGCTGGCCCCGAGCCCGGGCCAGTGAGATCAACCCTTGCTGAGTGATGACGGCGACAGAGTGGCCAAATCGAGGGATTACGGCGCGAGCCGCCGCTAAGGGCGCGCTGCGCCTGCATCATTGTATACGCGGCCGAGGTTCCATGATCGACCGGCAACTGTCCGGGTCAGGGTTCCGCGTGGTCGCGCTCGAACGCCCAGATCCGCTCGAAGCCCATCAGCCGCGTGAACGCGTCGAAAGGATAGAGTTCGCCGCTCCAGGACTCTGTCGATCCGCTCGCGCGAATTTCGCCATAGACCGATTGCAGCGCGGCGGCCATCGCCAGAAAGCCCGCTACCGGAAAAATCGCAAGCTTGAAGCCGAGCCGCTCCAGGTCCGCGCGGCTCAGAATGGGGGTTCGTCCGCCTTCGACCATATTGGCCAGCAGCGGCACATCGAAATTGCGGCCGATGATTTCCATCTCTGCTTCGCTTTCCGGCGATTCGACGAACAGGATGTCGGCCCCGGCCTTCACGAAAGCCTCACCGCGCCGCAACGCCTCATCAAGCCCCAGCGAGGTGCGGGCGTCGGTGCGCGCGACAATCAGGAAATCCTTCGAGGATCGCGCCTCGGCCGCCACCTTGATGCGCCGCGCGGCATCGGCGAGCGGGACCACGCGACGGCCCGGCGTATGGCCGCATTTTTTCGGAAATTCCTGATCCTCGATCTGGATCGCCGCCGCTCCCGCAGCCTCATAGCCGCGCACCGTGAAATCGACATTCAAAAGTCCGCCATAGCCGGTGTCGCCATCGGCGATCAGCGGCGTAGCCGTACCCTCGGCGATCTGCCGCACGCGCCCGACCATTTCGGTATAGCTCGCAAGTCCTGCATCCGGCAGGCCAAGATGCGACGCGACAGTCCCGTAGCCGGTCATATAGAGCGCGTCGAAGCCCATCCCGTCGGCAATGCGCGCCGAGATCATGTCGAACACGCCGGGCGCCGAGATCAGACCCGGCTCTTTCAATCGCGCCGCCAGCTTCGATCCGGCTGGCTTCGACTGACTGGTCATCCTGCGAACTCCGCGCATGCGACGCCGCTCATGCGGCCGCCGTCGTCCTGGGCACGATCTGCCGGAGCCACATCACAACCAATGGATCATGGCGGCCCGGGAATCTGGCCATAGTCAAACATCATCAGAGGGTTACGCTCTAAAACGTTGCGCAACTCCCTTATCGCATTCCATAGCGTTTTCTTTTCGATTGGCAATCCCAAGCAAATGCCTGACGAAGTGTCTTCTGACTGCCGGTAGTATCGGGGCACGATGTTTTATACTCGGTTCCGTACACACACACCGCCCTGTTGCGGTGCCGCATCGTAAGGCGCTTGCAATTTTCCAAAAGAGTTTGGAAGCTGACACAAAACAGCGCTGTGGAGGATGCCGTGCAATCAAGACTGTCGCCGCTGACTTCATTTTTCTCCGGCTGCAGTTGCGGCTTACCTCATACGTCAGGTCCGAATCCAAGCCGACGTAGCTTTCTCACCGCCGGCGCCGCAGCAGCTGCTGTGGGGGTCGCAACCAACGCCTTCAACGTGAACGCATGGGCGCAGGAGGCGAAACCACATCGCATCGATGTCCACCACCACATTTCGCCGCCAACTTGGCTTGATGCCGTAAAGCGCATCAAGAAGGACAACCCTCCGCTTGCGAACTGGTCCGTGCAGAAAACCCTGGACGATATGGACAAGGGTGGCGTGGCAACAGCCATCACGTCCCCGACTACGCCGCAGGTCAGTGACTTTTCGGCCGAGGAATCAGCGAGGCTGGCACGTGAATCCAACGAATATGCCAAGAAGCTGGAAACTCAACACCCAGGCCGCTTCGGCACGTTTGCCATGCTGCCGCTGCCGCACATCGATCCAAGCCTCAAGGAGATCGAGTACGCTTTCGATACGCTGAAAGTCGACGGCGTCGGTTGCATGACGAGTTACGGAGACAAGTGGCTTGGTTATGCAGAATTCGATCCGGTCTGGGCCGAATTGAACCGTCGTAAGGCGACCGTGTACACGCATCCAACGGCAGCGAATTGTTGCGTCAATCTCGTTCGTGGCGTTGGAGATGCCTATATCGAATTCGGAACCGATACGACGAGAACGATCTTCACGCTGATTTTCGGCGGTGTGGCGCAGAAATATCCAGACATCAGCTGGATCTTCTCGCATGGAGGCGGATCACTGACTGCATTCTATGAGCGGTTTACCGTACAGGCGCTGATGACGCCGCCGTACAGGGGTAAGTTTACCCGTGATGACGTCGAGAAGCAGATCAACCGATTCTACTACGACACCGCAGCCGTTCCGAATGACGTGACGCTTTCGGCCCTGTCAAAAATGGTTCCGATATCACAGATCGTCTACGGGACTGATTTTCCCTATCGCACCGCGATCGACCATACCAAAGGCCTGACCGCATTCTTCAAACCAGAGGAGCTGCGGGCCGTTGATCGGGACAATGCGCTACGATTGCTCCCCCGGTTCAAGAGCAACTGAGCGCCGCAGCCCGGATTAGCTGCGAGCCGCCGTACACGCGTTCCTGCCCGGTCTAGTTCCAGCTGGATAAGTGACGCATATCCGGTAGATGGACGGAGTGCCCGTACGAGGCGCGTCCGCGTCTCATGGCGGTCCCGGGAAGACTCGAACTTCCGACCTTCGGTTTAGGAAACCGCTGCTCTATCCGGCTGAGCTACGGGACCGCACGAGGGGCGATGTAGCACAGGTTTTGCGGCTGTGAACACCCGGAAACAGGCGGTGCCTGGCATCGCCGGAGGCTGCGTGTGCGAAATGCGCCGGTGCCGGTTGTCATGCAGTTCGCCTTCCAGAAGGAGCCCGGATCGACTTGACGCTGCACGTTGCCGTTCGACGTCAGACTCCCAGGAACCGATGTCGCAAGTCGTCGTTTCTGATCAGCTCCGCGGAATCGCCGGTCCAGACGACCCTGCCCTTCTCCAGAATGTAATGTCGATGCGCAATCCGGCTCAGCGCACGGATGTTCTTGTCGATCACCAGTACCGCCTGTCCGGTATCCTTGATTCTCCGCAGAGCGTGCCAGATTTCCGCGCGAATTTTTGGCGCAAGCCCCTCGGTGGCCTCGTCCAGAATAAGGAGTTTCGGATTCGTCATCAGAGCGCGCGCAATCGAAAGCATTTGTTGCTCGCCGCCGGACAGGACAGCCGCCATGCGCGACTGCAGCGGCTTGAGCGCGGGAAAAAGATCGAAAACCTTGTCCAGGGTCCACCTGTCGTCGATCTTGCCCCAGTTCGCCGCGGTAGCGATGAGGTTCTCGTAAACCGAAAGATTCGGAAAGATCTGCCGGCCTTCCGGCACCAGCGCGAGCCCGCGTCTCGCGATCCGATAGGACGGCAGATGCTGGATCGGAGCATCGGCGAAACTGATGGTGCCCTGCCTTGCCGGCACCACGCCCATGATCGTGCTCACAGTCGTGGTCTTGCCCATCCCGTTGCGTCCCAGCAGGGTGACCACCTCGCCGTCTCCGACCGTCAGGCAGACCTCGAACAATATCTGGCTCGATCCGTAATACGAACTGACCTTGTCAAGGACCAGCATCACGCGTCCTCGTCATCGCCGAGATAGGCAAGCTTGACCTTGGGGTCTGTCTTGATCTGTTCGGGCGGCCCGCTCGCCACGATCGCACCGGACGCCAGGACGAAGATCCGGTCCGCGAGTGCAAAAACCGCTTCCATGTCATGCTCGATCAACAGGATCGTCAGCTTTCCCTTCAAGGTCTGGATGAACGCGACCATCTTGCGCGATTCCTCGACGCCCAATCCGGCCATCGGCTCGTCAAGCAGAAGCATCGTGGGCCCGGTCACCAGCGCCATGGCGATTTCCAGCACGCGCTTTTCGCCGTGCGCGAGCATGGCAGCCGGACGGTCACTATGAGCCTGCATGCCGAGGTCGGCCAACCTGGCGTATGCGGCATCGAATATCGCCTTGTCCCCGGTGACCTTGCGCCAGAAGCGGAAGCTGTGACCACGATGCGCCTGCGCGGCAATCGCGACATTCTCGAGAACGGTCAGCTCCGGGAATACGCTTGTGATCTGAAACGACCGCGCCAGACCGCGCAGTGACCGGGAATGAACCGGCAGCGACGTCACATCTTCTCCCTGAAAGCGGATGGCCCCGCTGTCGCAGGGGTAAACACCCGTCAGCAGATTGATCAGGGTTGTCTTGCCGGCTCCGTTCGGCCCGATGATCGCAACGAGCTCACCATGCTGGACATCGAGATCGATGCTATCGGCAGCCGCAAGACCGCCGAACTGCTTCCGCAGTTTTTCGACCTGCAGGATGGGTTTGCTCACGTCGCCATCTCGCTGCGGTTCCGTGCCGGCAGCAACTCGAGCGGCTTCTGCGCGGGCGCAAACAGCGTGCTCAAGCCGCCACGGCCGAGGAAAACAACTGCAATCAGAATCGGACCCAGAATGAGACGCCAGTGAATGGTCAGGGCTGACAGATATTTTTCGAGGCCGAGATAAGCGAATGCCCCGGCAATGGGTCCGAACAGCGTGCCCAGACCGCCGAAGATCACCATCACCATCATGTCGCCGGAGCGGCTCCATTCCAGATATTGCGGCCCGGCGAACTCCGTCGCGTTCGCCAGAAGAACCCCTGCAAGGCCGCAGAACGTGGCGGAGATCACAAATGCCACAAGCTTGTAGCCGAACACGTTATACCCAATCGCTTCCATCCGCGCTTCATTGATACGGATCCCGCGCAAAACGTTGCCAAAATGCGAGCCGATGATGCGGTACTGAACAAGGGTCACAACCGCCAATACGGCCAGCACCACAAAAAAGAACTGCGCGGCGTCATAGAGATCAATCAGGCCGGCGAACTGGCTGCGAGTCGAGATGCTCATGCCATCGTCGCCACCATACTCATACAGACTGGACCCGACGAAATACGCCATCTGCGCAAAGGCCAGCGTGATCATGATGAAGAATGTCCCGCTGGTGCGTATAGCGATCGCGCCGAACGGCACGGCCACCAGCGCACAGACCAGAACGGCCAACGGCCATTGAATGAACGCGCTGTTGATCCCGTGATGCGCCAGAATCCCGACCACGTAAGCGCCCAGCCCCAGATACAGCGCGTGGCCGAAGCTCACCAGACCGGTATGTCCAAGGATCAAATCGAGACTGAGCGCCGCAATGGCGAAGATCATCATGCGCACGATCATGTCGAGCCAGAATGGCTCGTTGAACGCCTTTGCAATCCAGGGCATCAACACCAGCGTCAGTGCGCATAGGATCAGCAGCGGGATTCGAATTGACGCGAAGATTCCGGCCCGCGTCTGAAACGTATGGGTGGCGACGGCACTGACCGACATGGCTCGCTTCACCCCGGGAGGAGCCATAAGTCCTTCCGGCTTGAAGAACAGAACCAGCGCCATCAGCACGTAGATCAGCATCGACGCAATTGCAGGTGCCACGACATTCGCCTGAAGCGGCGTCATGAACAGACCGATGAAGTCCTTGAGATAGGCCCGACCGATCGTGTCGATAAAACCCACAAGGAGCGCCGCCACGCACGCGCCCTTCACAGAACCCATGCCGCCGATGATCAGCACGACAAGCGTCAGGATCAGAATGTTGTCGCCCATCCCCGGATACACGGTCATGATCGGCCCGGCCATGATGCCGGCAAGGCCCGCGAGAGCCGAGCCCAGCGCGAATATGATCGTGTAGATCAACCGGATATTGACGCCGAGAATGCCGGTCATCGTCCGGTTGCTGGCGCCGGCGCGGATCAACATTCCGATCCGCGTTTTCGAGATCAGGATGTACAAAAACACCGCGACCAACACGCCGACCAGAATGATCAGCAGGCGGTAGGCCGGATACGGTGCGCCGGGGATCACTTCCACTGTGCCGCCCAGAGCCGCCGGGATCGGGAACTGAAGCGGCGCCGGCCCCCAGATCATCCGCGTCGCCTCATTGAAGAACAGGATGATGCCGACCGTGCACAACACCTGGTCCAGATGATCGCGATGATACAGGTGCCGAATGATGAGCAGTTCCAGAAGGGCGCCAATGACGAACGTTCCGACCACGCCAAGGATCGCCGCGAGCAGGAACGATCCCGTCCAGAGCTGGAAGGTCACGGCGAGATAGGCTCCCGTCATGAACAGGGAGCCGTGCGCGAGGTTGACGAGATTCATGATCCCGAAGGTCAGCGTCAGACCGGCTGCCATCAGGAACAGGATTATGCCAAGCTGAAGTCCATTCAGGAGTTGCTCAAACAGAAGCAGATTCATACTCGATGTCCACTCGCAGGTTTGGCAGTCGTCGAATGGACCTCCGCTTGCGGCACGCTATTTCGGCATCTTGCAGTCCTGGAAATAGGAGTCTTTCTGACCTGTCATGGCGGTCTCGATTGTCTTTGTTACGAGCGTGCCGGACCCGTCCTTGACCACTTCCCGAATGTAGTAGTTCTGAATCGGGAAATGGTTCGTGTTGTACTTGAAGTCGCCGCGGTTCGACTTGAAATCGGCCTTGCGCAGAGCCGCGCGAACCGAATCCTTGTCGGAGAGATTGCCCTTGACCTCGCGCACGGCTGAATCGATCAGCATGATCGCGTCATAGGCGTGCGCGGCGTAGTCGTTCGGCAGGAATCCGTTCTTCTTCTGAAAGTCGGATACGAACTTCTTGTTCACGTCATTCGTGAAATCGACACTCCAGACATTCGCGGACTTCACACCGATGGCATCATCTCCGATCGCCGGCATGCTCGCCTGATCGACGGTCCAGACCGTGTAGAGCGGCGTCGTCTTGATCAAGCCAGCCTGAGAATACTGCTTGACGAACTGGATGCCCATGTCGCCGGGATAGAAAATGAAAGTCGCATCGGGCTTCGCAGTACGCAGGCTGCTCAGCTCGGCAGCAAAGTCGACCTGCCCGAAACGGGTGTAGTTTTCACCGACAATCTCGCCTTTGAAGTTGCGCTTAATGCCGTTCACCATGTCCTTGCCGGCCTGGTAGTTCGGCGTCATCAGATAGAGCTTCTTGACACCCGCCTTCTGCAGATACGCGCCCATCGCTTCAGCCTGGGAGTCGTTCTGGGACGAGGTATTGAACCAGTTCATGTTGCAGCCCGCGCCGGCGATCGGACCAGGCCCGGCAATCGGGGAAATTACGAACGCGCCGTCGCGCGTTGCCGAACCGATGATGCCTAGTTGCTCTGCGGTGAACAGCGGACCGACGATGAAGTCCGCCTTTTTGGACTTGACCATTTCGTCCGCAAGCTGCTTCGCGACGTCGACCTTGCCTTGACTGTCACCCCACGTGATCTCCACCGGCTGACCACCGATCTTTCCATCGAGATGACTGAGCGCAAGTTCGGCTGCCGCCTGCATATGCTTTGCGAGAATGGCGCCGACGCCTGTCTGCGGCAGAATGATTCCCATTCTGACCGTGTCCGCGACGGCTGCCGTGGACACAAGGCCGGTCAAAAGCACGCTGAGAACAATACGTTTCATCTGCTTTCCTCTGAGACTGGTCAATTTGTCCGGCACACAGGACGTAAACCAAGCTGGCAAACTCCACGATGTTCTGCGCGCGCCTAGCGCATGCAGCACATCGAGCAGCCGGAAGACTTCCAGCAATCCGCGTGCCAATTCTCGAGGAGCCGTCGCAGCACGGCCAGCAAAGGGACAGAGCGTCCTTTATTTTGTTCGTAGGCCGCGAAAAACCTGATCGGCGAGCTTGGCAGCCCATTTCGTCGAAATGGGCGCGTGCGGCACCAAAATGCGATACCAGATCGGCCCATACAGGGCGTCCACAACGACATCGAGATCGATGTCCTTGCGCAATTCGCCGCACTCGATCCCGCGCATCAGCACAACCTTGGCCTCGTCACGCCTTGGTCGAACATAGCCGTCAAGCAGAGCCTTCAATGTGTCCGGGTCGGCTTGGCCCTGCGCAACAATCGCAGAAATCGTGCGCCCAACCTTGCCGCCATAGACTTCGGCCACCGCCATCATCTGCTGTTTGACATCTGAAACGGGGGATTTTGTCCATTTATATGCGATCTTCGGTGCGGTTTCCGACAGGAAGCCGGCCATGGCGAGCGCACCGCGATTTGGCCACCAGCGATAGATCGTCGACCGTGCAGCGCCCGCGCGCGCCGCGACCGCTTCGATCGTGAAGCCGGAATATCCCTTTTCTTCAAGCAGCTCATTTGCCGCTTTCAGAATGGCGACCTTAACTTCATCACCTTGCGGACGCCCCCGGCCGCGCGGACGAGCCTTCGTCGTGCTTATTTTTTGTCGCATCTGCACAATCCCATGCTCACAATATCACCATGCCGAAACTTGACCGCTCGAAAATTCAAATACTACACTGTGTCTCTTATTTGCAGGATCCGAAGACGGCTCGCGCTCCGAGCGATTGGCGTCCTGTGTTGAAACACGTCGCTGGCGCGACTCGAGGAATGAGACATGACTGATGTGATCACTCCTGAGCAAGCGGAATTCTTCAAACGCGAAGGCTACCTGTCTCCGGTGCGTGCCATCAGTGCCGAAGAGGCTGCGGACTATCGCAGCCGTATCGAAGATTACGAGAAGGCGTCGGGCGAAGAGGTCAACAAGCGGCTCAAGATCAAGGCTCATCTCGCCTTTCCCTGGCTGGTTCAGCTGGCCCGGCATCCGAGGATCGTCTCGGCGGTGCAATCCTTGATCGGACCCGATGTTTTGTTGTTCGGCTCGTCGGCATTCGCCAAAAACGCACACGATCCGCGGTTTGTCTCGTGGCATCAGGATTCCGCCTATTATGGGCTCGATCCGCACGAAGAGGTCACGGTATGGCTCGCACTGTCGCGAGCGGATTCGCTGAGCGGCTGCATGAGCATCATCCCCCGCAGTCATATTGGGCCCGACCTGCAGCACGAAGAGACTTATGACGCCAACAATCTGCTCTCGCGCGGTCAGACCGTGATTGTTGACGACAGCAAAGGCGTCGAGATGCCGCTCGAACCCGGCGAGTTTTCGATGCACCACGAGCGAACCGTGCACGGTTCGCCCGCCAATCGTTCCGACGACCGCAGAATCGGCATCGCCTTCTTCTATATGCCCGCTCACACCCGTTCCACGATGGCGCGCCGATCGGCGATGCTGGTCGCGGGCGAAGACAAGTATGGGTACTGGGATCGCGACATCGAACCCGCGATCGATCTCGATCCGAACAGCCTTGCATTGCTTGACAGCGTGTGGGGCCAATACCGCGACGAGAACACGACCAAGCAGGTCGCGGGCTCCTGAAAACCGGCTGTCGAACAAAGGGGCACGGCACCCAAAGACGATCGCGGGCCGATGTCCAGAGCCGCCGGCATCTTCGGAGCAAATGATGGAATTCGGAATCTTCTCGAACGGCTTTCGCCCGCACCACATTGCGGGAGATAGCTACGATGAGGATATTCGGGAAATCGTACTCGCCGAAGAGCTGGGCTTTCGGGACGCCTACATCAGCGAGCACCACGGCGAATTTCCTTACATCAACCGTGTCGACACTATTCCGGAGCCGGACCTACTGATCTGCAAGGCCGCCGCGCTGACATCCAAAATCCGAATGGGCTCCGCGGTTAAACTCATTCATATCCACCATCCGATCGACGTCGCCGTTCAGGCGGCTGTGACCAGCCATCTGCTCGGTCCGAACCGCTACATTTTCGGATTCGGTACCGGCTTTGCCTCCCCGCTCTTCTCGGAAGAGCGGGGACTAACGTTTGAGGATCGGCATGCGCGATTGGCCGAGTCGCTTGAGGCGATCATAAGGTGCTGGACCACGGACGAGCCCTTCGATCTGGACGGCCGGTACTGGAAGGGCAAGGGACTTATCGCGTTGCCCAAGCCTCGCGATGCCGGCGGTCCGTCGATGGCGACGGCAACCGACAACGAGCCAATGCTCAGACTTTCGGCCGAACGCGGCTATACATTGCTGACTACATTCCAGGAGACGCCTGAGCGGATACGCGCCAAGACGGAGCGTTATGTGAAGTATGCTTCGGCGTGCGGTCAGCGAGATCCGCTGCAAAAAATCACAACATCGCGGCTGGTTTACATCGCGGATTCCCGCAGCAAGGCAATCGAGGATTTGCGCGAAGGCGTCGCGTACGAAGTTTCGGTTCAGGCACAGCGGGGATTCCTCAAGCATCTCAAAGCGATCTACGACCTGGATATTCCCAACGACGAGCGTGCGATCGATGCGCTGGTCGAGGCCGGAATTTACCTTGTGGGTGACTCGCAGCAGATAACACGGCAGCTCAAGGATTTTTACATCGCGTCCGGCGGCTTCGGCACTCTGCTGATCGTTGCGGGCAAGTCCTGGGCCAATCCCGAGAAGCGCCGCGCCTCAATGCGAGCATTCATGACGGATGTCGCTCCGCATTTGCGTGAACTCGAAAGCACGATGGCCGGACAAGCGCTTCTCGCCTCCGCCTAGAAGGCGGAACGGTCCACGTCGTGTGTCATGCGGTGCATAGCCGGATCATCGGTCAAGTCGAAAGCGACGCGACGTCCAGGCGGTCAGTATCCCTTCACTGCACCGGCATCGATGGAGTATCGGAACGTTCTGCAATGATCGACAGCGCAACTTGTCCGGCGCTATCAGCTACGCAGATCAAAGCTCCACAGGCTTTGCGGCTGTGAACACCCGGAAGTGCCGTGCGATCAGGCCGGCGGATGTGTCCGCACCCAATGTTCGGCGATGTCGACACCGCGACAGAACCAGACGCGGTCGTGCTTGCGGACATGGTCGAGGAACCGCGCGAGACCAGGCGCGCGGCCCGGCCGGCCGATCAAACGGTCATGCAGGCCGATCGACATCAGGCCCGGCCGGTCCTCGCCCTCCTCGTACATCATGTCGAAACAGTCGATCATGTAGGTGGCGAAGTCGTCGGCGGTGCTGAAGCCGCTGTTGAGATTGAAGCGGTTGTCGTTGGTCTCGTAGGAATACGGGATGACGAGATGATTTCGACCCGACACCGTGACCCAATAGGGCAGCTCATCGTTCAGTGCATCGCGGTCGTAAAGGAAGCCGCCCTCCTCGACGATCAGCTTGCGCGTATTGGGGCCCGGCCTGCCGGTCATCCAGCCGACCGGTCGGCTGCCGAACAATCGCTCGCATCCGGCAATGGCCTTGCGCATATGCTCGCGTTCGACACCCTCCGGAACGAGGTGATAATCGATCCAGCGATAGCCGTGGCTGACGATCTCATGTCCGAACTCGACGAAGGCGTGAGCGGCTTCGGGGTTGCGCTCCAGCGCGGTCACCACGCCGAGAATGCTGGCTTTCACATCGTAGCGCGACAGAATCCTCAACACCCGCCAGACGCCGACGCGGCTGCCAAATTCGAATACGGATTCGGTGAGGGGCGCGCGCAGGCCCGGATAGGCCGGCGCACCGATATCGTTCAGCATCGCCTCGGACTCGGAATCGCCATCGGCGATGCTGCTCTCTCCGCCGCCCTCAAAATTGAGATTGATGTTGACGGCGATACGCGCCCGGCCTGGCCATTGCGGATCGGGCGGCGTCCGGCCATAGCCACGAAAATCCCGGGTGATGCTGGTGTCTGTCATGGCATCCGACAATGTGCTCGGGTCACTGTAGCGGTGCGCAGCTGCGCTGGAAGGCGATTGCAGTCAGGCGCGAGCGGCCGCGCGCGAGCGAACGGGCGCGTCAGAATCCGGCTGTATCAACGGCGCAGTGCAGGCATCGTACAGATAGAACCAGTCGGTGTCGGTTGGGCCGCGCATCCAGCTGTTCTCGATAGAGATGCGTTGAACGTCGCCGACGCGATTGATCCGCGTCGCCTCGTAGCAGGCGAATGCCGACGCCGGATTGTCGAAATCGCTAAGGCAGCGGCTAAGGATGGCCCCATCCTCAATCGCCATCGCGCCACCCGCGGCCATGTAGGGACGAACCGGATGACAGGCATCGCCCAACAGCACGATGCGGCCGCCGCTCCAGGTGTCGTTGCGAGGCCGATCGTAGATGGGCCAGACCGAAACATCGGTCGCGACATCCATCACCCGCTGCAGATCGGGATGAAAGCCGGCAAAGGCCTGGGCCAGTTCCGCGCGCGTGCTCGGCAACGATGCGGCATCGGACTCCCACGCCCTCTGCGGCGTGACACCGATGACGTAGACCTCGTCTCGCCGGTGCGTCAGGTAATAGACCAGAAGGTGCCGGTCCTTGCCCCACCATTTTGTGCAATCGGGAATCGTCATCCCGCCGAGGCGCTCGGTCGGGAAGATTGCGCGGAGCGCGACCGAGCCGACAAAGCGCGGTGGCTCGGCTCCCAGCAGACAGGACCGCACCACGGAATTGATGCCGTCTGCGCCGATCACGATATCCGCATCGACCGTTACGCCATTGTCGAAGGTGAGCCGCATCGCGTCCGCTGCTTGGTCCAACCCAGTCAGCCGATGGTCGAAGGCGATCGAATCCGGCGCCAGCCCCTTTTCCATGACGGCGTGCAAATCGCCCCGGTGGATGTTGAGATAGGCGCCGCCAAACCGGCGCTCGCTTTCGGCGTCGAAGTGGATCTCATACATCGTCTCGCCAGTGTCCCAGGCGCGACTGATATACGAATTCGCCTTGATGCCGTGTGCGAGGAGAAGCGGCTCGATGTCGAGCCGGCGCAGGACTTTCATCACGTTGGCGCTCATGATGATTCCGGCGCCGATGCGCGAGAAGGTCGGCGCCTGTTCGTAGACCCTGACGTCAAATCCGGAACGTTGCAGGAAACCGGCCGCCGCCATGCCTCCCAATCCTGCACCGATAACGGCGACCCGCGTATCTCGTTTCAACCTGCCACCCTTCTCGTCACGGCCCTTCTCCCCACGGTCGCCTCGGCGGAGACCGCCGCCCGCATACGCCGCGCGGCTGCTCAATTGCGATGCCATGTGACGCAACTTGCGGCGACTGGCGGACCAGAATGCGCTTGCCCCCGCATCCCGGCGCCAGCATAATTCTGGTATACAAAATCTGGAGCCGCGTAAATATGCCGAAACCCGAACTGGAGTTCTTCGCTGTCGACAGTCTCCCGTGGGTTCCGATCGCCGGCGGTCCTCCGGGTCACTACGAGAAGATACTGACCCAGGATCCCGACAGGATGTTCGTCACCCGCATGCTCAAGGTCGATCCCGGCTGCGCCAGCACCGAGACCTTCGTGCATGATTTCTGGGAGGAGGTTTACATCCTCGAAGGGGCACAATGGGACGGCGACATGTATTTTACCAAGGGCATGTATGCGTGCCGCCCGCCCGGCATGAAGCATGGCCCATATCGCACCGAAGAAGGCGTCGTAACCTTCGAAGTCCGATACATGCGCTGACCCGCGCCGCACCGGCTCAGGCGGGGTATCCCAATGATCGTGAATACCGCCCGCCTCCACTGCTTCATGGATCGGATGGGGCTTGAAGCCATCGCGGTCCGTAGCGGGATCAACTTCACCTATCTCGCCGGAATGGCGATGCCGGGTACGCTCGCGCGGCATCTCGATCTCACCCAGACAGTGCGCGGCTTCATGCTGATCTGGCCGCGCCGGGGTGAACCGGTGCTGGTGCTCGAGGCCTTTGCCGAAAAGGTCGCGCTGCGCGACTCCTGGGTGAAGAATGCGGTGCTTTACCGCGCCTATATCGACTCGCTCTACGTGACCGTCGCGCACACCCTCGCCGATCTTGGCCTGTCGCATGCCCGCGTGGGATTCGAGCGGGATGGCATCAGCGCTGCCCATTGGGAAGATATCCAGTCCGCATTGCCCAGCCTTCAGATGGTGGATTGCGCGCGGATGATGGACGAGGTCCGCTGGATCAAGACCGAGGGTGAAATTGCCCTGCAGAAGACCGCAGCCGACATGCTGGACGATGTGCTGCTGGAAGCATTTCTCAACGTGAGACCCGGCCAGACCGAGCGAGACGTCCATGCGGCGATTCTCGCGGGATGTATCCGGCACGGCTTCGGATCGGCGCATGGCATTCTCAACGCGAGCTCAAACCTCGTGATGTATGGCGGCGAGAGCGATGTCGTATTCCAGCCGGGCGACTTCATCCGCAACGACTATGTCGCCTATCTCCGGGGCTATGCCGGACATCAGTCACGGCTCGCGATCCTCGGCAAACCGACCGACGAACAGAAGCGGGGATACGACCTCACACGCGACGTCCATCGGCGCACGATCGATATCTGCCGTCCCGGCGTTACGGCGGGCGAAATCTACGATTTCGTGGTCGCGGCTTTTGCGGAGAGGGGCATCGACTATCCGGCGTCGCTGGTCGGACACGGTATGGGTCCATGGTTTCATCAGCAGGAGCCGGTTCTGCGTCACGGGAACGCGACGCCGCTTGCCGAAGGCATGCTGCTGGCGATCGAGCCGCAGCGGCAACATTGGCATTTGCAGGACCTCATCGTGGTGACGAAGGACAAGCCGCTGCTTCTGTCCGACAGGTTTTCGATCGACGACCCGTTCGTGATCGACTGATCGTCTTGCCTGCCGCGATCAGCCGCTGCGCCCCGTGGTTCCGTTCCCTGCTCCGACCGTCAGCAATTGCAACCGCATCTTGAGCGCGTTGCGGACATGTTCGCGCGCATGCCGCTCGGCGGCAGCGGCCTTCCCGTCCCGGATGGCGCCGAGGATATCCATGTGTTCGCGATGAGCCAACTCGATGCTACCCGGCAGAATGAAGGTGGAATGGCGCAGAAGCCCGAGCGCGTCCACGATCGATTGCAGCGATTGCAGGAGATAGGGATTGTGCGCCGCGCGATAGATCGCCGCATGCAGTTCGCCGTTGATCGCAACCAGTTTCGCGGGATGCTTGCCCTGCGCCGCCTCCACCATGGCGATTTCGAACATCCGATCGACTTCCGCCCGCTCTGCATGTCTCGCGGCGGACGCCGCAGCAGCGCCTTCAAGCACTTCGCGGACGGAATACAGCTGGACGAGCTGTTCTACGTCCAGTTCCGACACCATCACGCCGTTCCACGGCCCGATTGTCAGTAATCCCTCGGACACGATCCGATGAAAGGCCTCTCGCACCGGCGTGCGGCTGATCATCAGCCAGTCCGCCACCTCGGCTTCGCGCACATGGTGGCCGGGCTGCAATTTGCCAGCGCGGATCGCGTCGCGCATGACTCGGTAGGCGTATTCACCGAGCGACTCTGTTTTCTTCTGGGCCGGGGGTGCCGCACCGAATGCCGGACCCGGCGGCTCGGCACGCGTGCGCGAGACCCGCTTTGTCGCCTTCGATACGCGTTTGGATGGACGTTGCGCCACGGATCAGTTCAACATGATGCCGCGCAGGAGCGGCGATGGATTCTAATCCGGTGATACAACACAATCGGCGGTTGGCGAAACCCTGGCGCCCACGATTTTGTTGCGGGCTGACCGTTTGCATCAGTTCTTCGGCGCCCAAGGCACCACAAGCCGCTCGATCACGACAAGTGCGTAATAAAGAACGATGCTCATGGCGGTCAATATGACCAAAGCTCCGAATGCCAGCGGCGTACGCGATTGCGAGGTCGACACCAGAATGAGATAGCCGAGCCCGCTTTCGGACCCGACGAACTCTCCGATCACCGCGCCGATCACCGCGAAGGTGACCGCGATTTTCAGGCCGACAAAAATGTGCGGAAGCGCAGTCGGGAAGCGAATCTTGACGAAGGTCTGCAGAGTGCTTGCGGAGAGCGAGCGGATAAGTTCCATCAGGGATGCAGGGATCGCCGACAGGCCTGTCGCGGTCGCCACGATGATCGGGAAGAAACAGACAAGGAACACCACCACGATCTTCGGCAGAATTCCGAACCCGATCCACAACACCAACAAAGGCGCGATCGCCACCTTCGGCACCGATTGAAACACAAGAAGGATCGGATAGATCGTATTCTGCAGCATCGGCGAATAGACGATCAGCACCGCAAGCGGCACGCTGATCACAATCGCCAGACTAAACCCGATGAGCGTTTCGTTCAGGGTCGTCAGTGTGTGACCGGCGAGTTCCGCGCGCCACTCCCACATCGATTGCACGATCTCCAGCGGAGCGGGCAGCAACCAGCTCCGTATTTGGAAGTACCAGACCAACGCTTCCCAGGCGACCAGCAGGAGCAGGAAGGTCGCCCCCGCTCCAACCACTGCCTTGAGCGACGATTCCGCCTCCAGATCCTCGTCCTGATCGACCACGATCGCCATATCTTCGGTGCTCATCGTCGCTCCGAGTCGCTATTGACGTAAATGACCGCCCTGACCTGATCGGAATAACCCTTGAACGTGTCGGTGAACTCCATCCCCAGCGTGCGCGGCCGTTCGAGCGTGACATCGACGACCCTGGCGATGCGTCCCGGCCGTGGCGACATGGCGACCACCCGGTCGGACAGCAGGATTGCCTCCGGAATGTTGTGAGTCACGAACACAACGGTTTTCGGATCGACGGCGAGAATCTTCAGGAGCTCGAAGCCGAGCTCCTCCCGCGTCATCGCATCCAACGCTGCGAACGGCTCGTCCATCAACAGTAGCGACGGGTTGTGAATGAGCGCACGGCAGATTGAGACGCGTTGCTGCATGCCGCCTGACAATTCACGTGGGTAGCGGCTCTCAAAGCCCTTGAGACCGACCAGCTCGAGCAGATGCATGGCGCGCTCGCGCGCCTTGCTCCGATCGAGATGGAGAATCTCCGCAGGCAGCAACACGTTGTCGAGCACATTGCGCCATTGCAGCAGCACCGCTTCCTGAAACACGATGCCGACGTCGCGTGCCGGGCCTTTCAGCGGCGCCCCGTTGTATAGCAGGGTTCCGCGGGAAGGCCGGATCAATCCACCGATGAGCTTGAGAAGTGTGGACTTGCCGCAGCCGGACGGACCGACCAAAGCGACAAACTCGTTCTGCCTGATTTTCAGACTGACATTATCGAGCGCAAAGACGGGTCCGGTCCGCGACTTGTAAGTCTTGTAGAGTTGGTCGATCTCGATCTTGTGGCGTGCGTCCGGGGTTGCGGACGCGGTAGGACCGCCGCTTTCGCGGCGGCCGGCCACACTTGGTTTCTGCAACGTCAGAGCTTCGGTCAAAGCCGCCTACTTCGGCAGGAACCCGGCGGCGTAGACGTCATCGATCGCCACCGGATTTTTCAGCTGATACGCACCTGCGACGACGTCGATCGTCTTCTGAACGCGCGCGGGATCGATCGAGCCTAGCGGCACCCCCTTCTGCAACGCGAGTTCCTTCACTTTCGCGGTCTCCGCCGCAGCGACCTTGGCATTGATCTCCTTGTGACGCTTGCTGAGGATTTCGCCCGCCTCCTGCGGGTTGTCGATGGCATACTGGAGGCCCGCGAGCGTCGCCTTGACGAAGCGCCGGATCAGATCAGGGTTGGACTTGATCAGATCGTCCGATGCGATGATGCCGTTGCTATAGTAATCAAGCCCACCCTTGGAATATTCGATGCCCACGATTTCCTTCGGAGCCGCGGCTCCCGCCAGCAAAGGCTCGCCGACCACGAATTGTCCGACTCCGTCGACCTGGCCGTTCGCCAGCATTCCCGGCAACGCGTCCGACGTCGCAATTACCCATTTCACCTTGGCTGGATCGATGCCCGCCGCTTTCGCATAGATCGGGAATATCTTCGGCACCGAGCTGTAGGCGGTGTCTGCAAGCGTCTTTCCCTCGAGGTCCTTCGGCTGTGCGATCTTCGAATCCTTGAGGACATAAATCGCGTGGGGCGGCAGGTGATAAACCATCGCGACCAGCTTCACCGGGATCTTGTCATTGGCACGCGCAAGAATCACCGCGAAGGCGTCAGCAAACCCGAGTTGCGCGGTGCCGCTCGCCACCTGCTTTACGGCAGCGGCCGAGCCCTGCGACCGCACGATGTTCACATCGAGCCCTTCCTTTTCGTAGAAGCCTTTTTCCAGCGCGACGAAATAATAGGCGTGGCGGCCATAGAGACCGAAGTCGGTGGTGAAGGTGATCTTGTCGGCAGCCATTGCGGCACCGGTCGTCGCGATCGCGGCGAGTGTAGCGATCATGGCCGATCGAAAACATCTCGCTAGGCGGTTCAGTGCGGGCATGGATGTCTCTCCTTGATAGATCTGGATCAGTGACAATTCAGGAGCGACCCGGCCGATCGCGTGACATTGCTGGTGTCCTGATTTTAGTATACAAAAAATACCAATCGCAACATGGCCTGCTGGCTAACTTTTCAGCCCGCGACAATGTGCGCGGACGGGCAACGAGCAGACTCGTAACGGTGGATATTCGTGTCGTGAGAGCAGATGGTAACGCGCCGACGGCCGGAGCCGATGTGTTCATCAAAACACTCACGCAACTTGGCATCGATACCGTCTGTACGAATACGGGAACTTCTTATCCGCCGATCATCGAAGCTTTGTCGAAGTCGCCAGCTGCGGGCAGAGTTATTCAAGCAATTGCCGTGCCATACGAAACCGCCGGGTTTCGCTGTTCGTATGGCCATTTTCTCAATGTCTGGGCGAACGCAGGTGGTGACACTGCATGTCGATGCCGGCACCGGCACGCGGTCCGTGCGCTGTTGAATGCGTCTCGTGAACGCTTCCCGCTGAGCGTTGGTGCCGGCTGCACGCCCTATACCGATGACGGACATGCTGCCTCGCGCGGAATGTTCATTCGCTGGAGCGCGGAAGATGTTCGGGCGAGGCAAGCCTCGTGCGCGAAGCTGCCAAATGGGATCGCGGGATCAAGGTCCGAAATTGATGTGCCTATCGTCCGATCACTCCATGCACACCGGTTATGCACCCGTCCGATTTGGTCCGCGATGAGGATGCGATCGTGATGCGGTATGCGATGCCCCGAGCTTCCCGGTTTTACGCACCCCCCGCCGGAGCGGACAGGCCTTTGGTGAACGCCATATGCGATTGCCCGGTGAAATGAGGCTGCGACGATGAAGACGACCGACGAGCCAATGGACTTCATTCCGGACCGCGACCGTGCGGCGGACGCCGATGCCACCGTTCCGGTTATCAATATATCCGAGTTCTCCGGACCGGATCGAGCGGCTCGAAATCTGGTGGTCGAACAGGTCAAGGAGGCCTGTCAAAGTGTCGGCTTCTTCGTGATCACCGGGCACGGCGTTCCGGCCGACATGTTGCGCAGCGCATTTTCGCAGAGCCGGGCTTTTTTCGCGCGCCCGCTTGACGAGAAGATGCGGATCCGACGGCCCGGCCCTGGCATCAGCCGCGGTTACAACGCCGTCGCGGGACAGAGTCTGGGTCTGACCATGGGACGCAAAGCGCCACCCGATCTCATGGAAAGTGTCGGCTTCGGCCCCTTCAATATCGATGAGGACCCCTACTGGACCGCGGGCTTTGGACCGATCCACGGGCATCCGAACCTGTTTCCTGACGACATGCCAAAGATGCGTAGCGCGCTTGCGGCTTACTGGACCGAGATGGAGAATCTTGCGGGACGGTTATCGCGTATCTTTGCGCTTGCCCTCGATCTCGATGAAGACTTCTTCGTCGTCCGCAGTCGCCGCCACGTGACTAACATGCGCGTGAATTATTATCCCGCTCAGCATCGGCCTCCCGAACCGGGCCAGTTGCGCGCCGGCGCGCATTCGGACTATGGCGCGTTCACGATCCTGCGCGGCGAAAATGCGCCAGGCGGACTGCAGGTTCTGCGCCGCGGTGGCGACTGGACCGATGTCCCTCAGCCGGACGACAGCTTCATTGTCAACATCGGCGATCTTCTGATGCGATGGACCAATGATCGCTGGGTTTCAACCGTGCACCGGGTCGTCAATCCGCCCGAAGCCGTGCGCGAAAATGTTGACCGGATGTCGATTGCCTTCTTTGTCCTGCCGGATCACGACACGAACGTGCAGTGTATCGAAAGCTGCACGAGCCCGGAGAATCCACCGCGCTATTCGACGGTAACGGCCGGCGCGCATTGGCGCGGGAAAATTCTTGCGGCGCGCCAGATATCGGAAAAGCCGGCGTGATCGAATGCCGCGCAGACGATGTCAATTCGCGAACGCACTCAACGAACTTGAGAGGTTCGGTGCGGTGCAGACGAGCGAACGGGTCGCATAGGCGTTTTTAGGCCGGCCGTCCGCGGGCGCGCCTCTCTCAGGAACGACCTTCTGGCTGCAGCAGAGGTCTGCTGGCGGAAGACTGTTCCGCCAACAGCCATGACGTCCGCACGGGAGCGACGACGCGCCGTTCCCGAAGCTGCTTCTCAAAGCAGGTCGAAGTCCGTAGCCAGCAACTGCGCATTGTTCTCGAAGGTGGCGAGCAGCACGGCCGATTTCCTGCCCGCACCGTCGGCATCCCACCAAAGCTGGCTGGTCGATTCGTCGAACACGAACTGGCCGTGGCCGGTGGCGGTCGCATCCACTCCGCTTGCATTGCTGACGAAGTAATCCGCGGTGAAGTCGTTGAGATCGAGACCGGCAAAGATCTTGAAGCCGCTCTTTGAAATCCCGATCAGGTCCTCGCCCGACACGAAATCGGTGATAACATCGCCAGTCTTGCCACCATCGTTGGTCCTGCTGAACACGAAGGTGTCGGAGCCGAGCCCGCCGGTCAGTGTGTCTGAACCGCCATTGCCGATCAGGACGTCATTGCCGTCGCCGCCGTGGATTGCGTTGTCATTGTTGTCGCCGACCAGCCTGTCTTCGAAAGCCGAGCCGATCAGGTTCTGGATGTTCTTGTAGGTATCGCCTGCAGCTTCACCGGTATTGTTCTTCGACCTCGACAGATCGGCGGTCACGCCGCTCTCGGCATTGGCATAGCTTGCGGCGTCGATGCCCTTGCCGCCGTTGAGTTTGTCGGCGCCCTTGCCGCCTTCGAGGATATTGTTCCCGGTGTCGCCGGTCAGCTTGTCGTCATGGGCGGACCCGGTCAGATTCTCGATCGAGTCATAGATGTCGCCGGATGCAAACCCCGCATTGTTCTTCGGCTTGGCGAGGTCCACGACAACCGCGCTGGTGCTGTCCGCGTAGCTCACCGTATCGCTACCATCGCCGCCGACAAATGCTTGCGGATGGGTCTCGGCGACGAAAACATTGTCGCTGGAATTGCCGAGCTGCTCCTCAGGCGGAATCACCTCCACAGAGGCGGACACCGCGAAGTCAAACAGCGATTCGTTCGGATCGTTGGTCTTGAAGCTGATCACGCCCCCATAGACGCCCACCTTGTTGGTGTCGAGCATCACGGTGAAGGAGCCAGTCTCGCCAGGCGCGATGATCGATTCGAGCTTGTCGGTCTTGACGACCTTGAAACCCTTGGGAAGTTTCAACCCCGATAGCTTGAGGTCCTGTGTGCCGCTGTTGGTCACCGTAAAGGTGCGCTCGAAATATGCACCGACCGCGTGCGTGCCGAACGCGGTGCCATCCCTCCCATCCGGGACGGCAGCGCCGTCGAGGATATCGACACCGTTACCCGAGACTTCAACCTCCGGGCCCGAGGGCTGCAGGTTGATGCCGAATGTACCGTTGACATAGTCCTTGATCACGACGTTCTGCGGATTGCTGCCGTTCGTGATCACGAGGTCGCCGTCGACCAGGGTGAGCGTGAGGTTCTGCACAGTGCTGGTCTGGTCGAGCACCGCCAGGTTCCAGACGCCGGGACTGATATATTTCGCATCACCGCTGATGCCGTAGCCGCTGGTGGGGCCCGGCACCGGACTCCACGAGGCCGGATAGCTTTCCGGCCGGAACGTACCATGCCACAGCGCGCCGTCGTTGTCCTGGATGGTGGTGGTCCCGATATCGGTGAAGCGGATGACGAAAGTGTCGTCGCCCGCTCCACCGATCGCGGTATTGTTTCCGCCGCGCATGTGAATCACATCGTCGCCAGCACCACCGTCGGCAAAGTCGTTACCGCCGCCGGTGAAGATAAGGTCGTTGCCGTCGCCGCCATAGATCGTGTCGGGATGCGCGGCGCTGTTGCTGGTGACGATGTAGTCGTCGCCGGCGCCACCGTGAACCTCGATCCCGGCAAAGCGCAGGCCAAGCGAGTCGCCCGAGAACACGTCGTCACCGCCGGTCAGGATATGAGCCGCCGCGACATCGAGGGTGACGGTCGCCGCATTGGACGTGGCGCCGTCGCTGTCCTGAACCGTGTAGGTGAAGCTGTCCGGTCCGACATAGCCGGTATTCGGCTTGTAGGTGATAGCGCCGGTGGTGGCGTTGACGGTCACCGTCCCGTTTGCGGGCTGATCGACGATGGTTAATGTGGTCGGGTCCAGCGTACCGGTCAGATCGGCGTCGTTGGACAGAACGTCGATGACTTTCTGAAGATCCTTTACCGTCGCAGCGCTGTCATCGGAAGCAGCTGGCGGCGTGTTTTCGAGGGTGATGCCGAACGTGCCATTGACATAGTCCTTGATCACCACGGTCTGCGGGCTGCCTTCGCGCACAATGGTGAGGTCGTCTCCCGTCATGCTGAGCGTAAGGCTCACGAGGTTGTTGCTCTGATCGAGCACTTCCAGGTTCCAGACACCGGCGCCGACATAGGTCGCATCGCCACCGATGCCATAACCGCTGGTCGCTCCGGGTACCGGGCTCCATGAGCCAGGATAAGTTTCAGGCCGGAACGTGCCGTGCCACAGTGCGCCGTCATTATCGATAATCGTTGTGATCCCGGTATCGGTGAAGCGGATAACGAAGGTGTCTTCGCCGGCGCCACCGATGACGGTTTCGTTGCCGCCGCGCGCGTGAATCACGTCGTCGCCATCGCCGGCGTCAACGTAATCGTTGCCACCGCCGGTGAAGATCAGATCGTTGCCGGCGCCTGCATAGATTTTGTCGGGTTGCGCAGCAGAATTACTGGTGACGATATAATCGTCACCGGCGCCACCGTGCACTTCAATCCCGGCAAACCGCAGTCCCAGCGAATCGCCGGAGAATACATCGTCTCCCTCGGTCATGAGATACACCGACGTATCGGCAAACTTTACGACCTCGACCGAGGTGAGAGTGTCTTCGCCATCGTTGTCGTCGCCGGTGCGGTTGTCGGTCACCGTCCAGGTGCCGTCACCATTGTTGACGATCGAGTAGTCGTCCCGGTTGCCGCCATAGACCGCGGTATCCCTGCCTTCGCCGCCGTCAATGGTGTCGTTGCCGCTGCCACCCGTCAGCGTGTCGTCGCCATCGCCGCCCTCGACGATGTCCTCAAAGTCCGTCCCGGTAAACACGTCGTTGAAGGCCGAGCCGATGAAATACTGCGCGTACTGGTCGAGCTGCTCGCCGAACAGGTCGAGCCGCTCCTCGCTCGCAGCGGATCCATACATGTAGGCGATCGCGAAGTTATGCACTTCGCCGGTCGCCTCGACTTCGAGTTCGGGAGAAACCGCGTTGGCGAAGTCGACAAGGCCGGTGATCTTCAGTTCGACGGCGCCGCCGATGAAGAACCCGTTGATGTCGTAGGTACCCGAGTCCCTGACGCCGAATTCGATGCTGCCGATATCTCCCCATACCGTGTGGGTATCGAAAAAATACTCCAGGGAGCCCTGCGCGAGAACGTATTTCGACGACGGGTCCGAGCCGTAGCTGATCATCATCTCGGTGCCGGAGAACTGAGATGAATTGTCGAAGACCGGCAGGCCGCCGCTGGCGGCATCGGCGATGAAGCCGCCGCGAATGAATTCCTCGAAATTCATCGTCGACGTTGCGGTCGATGCATCGATGGTGATCAGAGTTGCCATATTCTCGTTCCTTGATTCATAGCGCACGCTGCGACCGCTCTGAGCCCGATCGTTTTGGACCGAAGTGGAGCAATGCGGTGGCGTGCAGGTGTCCGGGATGCCGGTCGGTATGCTGGAGGGTCTGGCCCTATTTCGATCGCGAGGATGTTCGCGAGACCAGCCGTAACGTCGATGCCGCCGCCTCACGCATCGGAGGCAGCCTGCATTCTTGCTTGCGACGGATATGTGAGCACGCCAAAACTCCCCGTAAACATTGCTAGCGTGGCTGGCTGGGAGGGCTTGCTGGCGCTTGATGCGCCAATTACTGCATCACAAAATCGAGCGTGTCATCACCGAAAGCACGCTTCAAATTTAGAAAACAAATAAGCGAGTACGCTTTTTAGAACGATCCAATGTTGTGACGGGACATTTGGCCTCAGAACTTGCCCTGCATCGAAAACGTTATCGTACGTCCGGGCGCCGGATAGGTCGGGATGCCCATAGCATCGACATAGGCCTTGTCCATCAAGTTATCGACGTTGATGCGCGCGGTCAGATTTTCGTTCAGCGCGAACGACATGTAGAGGCCATAGAGGTGGTAGCTGCTCTGCTCGTAGGTCTGCAGAAGCTCCGCCGTCGCAATCGGAACCGTCGGGGCGACGTAGGTCATGCGGCCGCCAACCGTGAGCTTGCGATCGAAGAAGCGCAGGCCTCCGTCCAGGGTGTACTTTTCCTTCGGTGGCACGAAAATGAAAAAGTAGTCGCGTTCCCATTTGGGCAACAGCGGCAGATAGGCATCTCCATCCGGCGGGCCGGCGAAGAACGGGTCGAAAACACCGTCATAGGTTGCCTTCAGGCTGGTATAGCTGCCGCCGATATAGGCCTTGCCGGCGTCGTATGACGCCTCCAACTCGAAGCCCTTCATCGTTGTGGTCGGGCCGAGCAGATTGACGAACACATAGGCCGTCTGGACGCTATCGCCCCCGCTGCCGGCCTGCGGATAGCGGCCAACGCCATTGGCAATGAAATTGTCGACCTTGGTCTCGAAAATCGCAGCCTTGGCGCGGAAGCCGTCGCCCTGGAAGAAGACGTTGTCGTATTTGAAATTGGCACCCGCCTCGAAGGTCTTCGACGTCTCGGGCAAGAGGTTCGGATTTGGGCCGAACAGCACGCCGTTGCCGATATGCTGGCCGTATTGCAGGGTTTCCATGATCTGCGGCGGCCGGAAGCCTTCGGCGTATTTCCCGTAGAGCTGCAGCCCCTTGAACGGCGTCACCGCTACGGTGAAGGCCGGCGAGAACTGGCCCTCCGACTTGTCGACGGAGAAGGGCTGGGTGCACTGGACTGCGAACGGACCACAGGCGTTGATGAAGTTGCCGGAGCCATTCAGCGAATAGAGGTCGTAACGCCCGCCCGCGATCAGTTCGAGCCATTCGCCCTGTTTCAGTTTGATCTGGCTGAAGGCGCTGGCGATGTCGCGCGCGCCCGCCGGGGTCGGACCGGAAAACCACTCGGAGTCGGACGGGTTGGTCTGATCCGTCAGGACTCCGGTTTTGGTCTGATCCTTGAAATACTCGACACCGTTGATCCATTCGACGTTGAACAGCGGAATATCGAAGCGCGACGTATTCGACGCGCTGCCGCCGAATGAATTCAGTCCGTATTGCAGGTCGAAATAGCCGTAGGTGGTCCGCGGAGGCCGGAACTGATGATTATCGGTCGATGACCACCACGCCTTGGCGTTGAAATCGATCCATTGGTTGGGCTTCCAGGAATAATCTGCGGTCGCAGTCTGCGTAACCAGGCGATTGATGTCGATGTACTGTCCCTGGCCGGTCGAAAATGAATTCTGCAGCGCGACGTAACCGAATTTCACCGTCTGGTCCGACGTCGGGCGCAGCGTCAGCTTGGTGAGACCCGACCAGTTATTCTGGTTGGTAAACGTCACCGGATCGCCCGGCCCGACAAATTCGAGCACGCCATTCTGGCCGGGCAGATAGGCGCCGGTTTCCTTGCGCGACACCGCTGTGACCATTTCGACATTGTCGCCGCGGGCCGCAACCGCATGACTGGTCGTATACCGGAACGCATTGGTGCCGGTCGTGGCCCGCGAGCGGATGCCGTAATCCTTGCCCGGCAAAAGGATATCGTCGGCCTCGAGCGTGCGCATGGAGACGACACCGCCGATCACGCCGGCGCCGCCGACAGTCGAGATCGGCCCCTTCTCGACAACGACCCCGCCGATCAACTCCGGATCGGCATAGACGAAGCCGACGGCATTATGGCCCGCCTGCTGAAAATTCTGGCGCGCGCCATCGATCGACACGTTGACGCGGCCCTGCTCCTGCAGTCCGCGAATATTCACCGTCATGCCGGGATTTTGCCGGTCGGTTGGCGTGAACACCCCGGACATGTCCTGGAACAGGTCGCTGGTGTTGCGGGGTGTGCGTTGTTCGAGTGTCTCGCGGCTGATGACGCTTACGGATGCCGGCGTGTTGTAGACCCAGTCGGGCGTTCCCTGGAAACCCTTAGGCTCACTGCTGCCCGCAGGGGCGGCACTCGGCGTGCTTTGCGCTCCGCCATCCTGATCGCCGGTGCTTGCGGGGGCCACGGGCGGGACTTGCGCCCCTCGCTTCTTGCGGGGCTTACCGGCGGCAACATCGATCGGGTCGAGAGTGACCTGCGCGGCAGAATGCGTCGCATACGCACACAGAGCGGTGGCGCCAAGCGCCCCTATTGCGACCCTTCGCAGTATCCCCGATCGGCCCTTGCTACGACACGCCATGAGAACCGTTATGCCCCAGCGACGCCGCGCTGCTGCACCGGACACAGCGATCCGATGCATGCATGGCGCAACGCATGCAGCCACATTCCATGCTTTGAGATGATTAGCTGGCTCGCGGGGGCTGGCTGGCTCGCGACATGAATTCACGTCGCCTTAGTTGCTTGCATCGTCGACGGGTTTGATGTCAATCGCTCGGGACAAGATTGGAATTGATCCATTCTGAAAAGCGAAACAACTGCACCCACAACGCTTGTCGATTCCATCAACCGACGAAGATTTCGTCGACCAATCCCTGGACGCGCGTGAAGGCGGCACGCGCACCGGCAACGACGCGCTCTTCTTCCGGGCCTGTCAGCCTGACACCATCGAGCGCAGCCGTGAAGGTTTTCCAATGCAGCCCGCGGCCCTCCGGTGATGCCGCGAGATGGCGTGCGCCAAAGGTTTCGGAGAGACCGAGCTTCTTCGCCTCCTTGAGAAGAAAGGCCGCGCCGAGATTGGACCCTTCGGCCACGTACAACCATCCGAGCGCAGTCGGCAGATCGCCATCGGCACCGCTTTCGAAAACGGGCGGCGCACTCGAGGCGGAAACGCTTGCCCCGAGGTCGGCAAGATCCTGCTCGATCAGATCGAACCGTCTGCGACCGGTGAGATCGGGCAACAGTTTGTCAAGCTCCGGGTTCGCATACAGCGCGTCGATTTCACGGTGAAACTGATGCTGCACTTTTACGAAGAGGCTGTAGCGCTCGCGGCTCTCGAACGGCTTGTGCATCATGATCGACTTGTCCAGCCGGTCATGGGTCGAATGCGTTGCCTCCTTGAGACGCTTTGCGCGGCCGGACAAGTCACCGTTGGCATTCGCCTGCAGCGAATCCGCATTCAATGGCTTGGTCACTTCATGTCTCCTTCGATACGATTAGGCGATGCGAGGTCGGTCTACCCTATACCGGCACCGTCGGTCGGGCAGAATGCGGCAGTGAAAATGGAACCGAGGCGGGTGGAAGTACACCGACTGCAGACGTGACTCCAAATACATCGGACACATTGCTCTCGGTGATCGCCTGGCCTGGCGGGCCATCACGCACGACGCGACCGCTTTTCATGATTAGAATGCGATCGGCAAACATAGCCGCCAGATTGAGATCGTGCATCACGGCAACCACCGCAACCCCGCGCGCAACGCAGCGCCGCGCCGACGCCAGCAGATCGAGCTGATGACGAAGATCGAGGCTTGACGTCGGTTCGTCGAGCAATAGCAGGCCCGGTCCATTCTTCGCCTCGCCGCAAGCCAGCTGGACCATCACCCGCGCGAAATGCGTTCGTTGCTGTTCGCCCCCCGATAGGGTGTTCACGATGCGGTCGCGCATGCTGAGCAGATCGACCTCGGACAGCGCCTGCTCGACCATCGCCTCGACCGCCGGCCCGGTGCGCTCGCCTGCCCCCATGCGGACGACCTCGATCACCGAAAACGGGAAAGCAACGCTGACCGTTTGCGCCAGAACCGCACGGCGCAGGGCCAGCTCACGGGGGCTGTAGTCCGCAGGGGCGCGTCCCATGAGCCTGATGACACCGGAACTCGGCGTGCGGTCGCCGGAGATGACCCGAAGCAGCGTCGATTTGCCGGCGCCATTCGGTCCGATCATGGCAACGGCTGAGCCCGGCGCGATCCGCAGCGATACGCTTTCGATCAGCGCCTTGCCCGGCAATCGCACCGCGATCTCGCTGGCTTCGACGAGCGCGTTCATAGGCCGATCAGCCCGCGCTGCCGCAGCAGGATTGACAGAAAGACCGGGGCACCCACGATCGCGGTCAGGATTCCGATCGGCACCTCGGCGGGTGCAGCCAGCGTGCGGGCCAGCGTATCGGCGCCAAGCAGGAGGATCGCACCCAGCACCGCGGACGCCGGCAGCAGCAGCCGATGGCCGGGGCCGATGACCAGGCGAAGCAGGTGCGGGACGACGATTCCAACGAAGCCGATGATACCGGCGAACGACACCGCAGCGCCGGTCATCGCCGAAACCAGCACGATGGCACGGCGCTTCAGCCGTTCGACTTCCACCCCCATGTGAAACGCTTCGCTTTCACCCAGCACGAGCAGGTCGAGACCGCGGCCGAGGCTCGGCACCAGCGCCAGCATCGCGAAGACGAACGGAGCAAGGATCGACACCTTGGTCCAGGTAGCGCCACTGATCGAACCCAGCATCCAGAAGGTCATATCGCGGAGCTGGCGATCGTCGGCGGTAAACACCAGCATGCCAATCCCGGCATTCGACAGCGATGCGATCGCCAACCCGCCGAGCAGAAACACGGCGATGGAGGTCCGGTTCTCTCGCGTGGCGATGCGATAGAGCAGCATTGTCGCCAGCAGCGAGCCTGCGAACGCGGCCGCCGGCAGCAGCCAGATCGACAGATGCGCGCCGCTCGCCGCCAGCAGTCGATCACCGATCACGATCACGAAGGCGGCGGCCAGCGCGCCGCCACCGGCGACTCCGACCAGGGCCGGATCGGCCAATGGATTCCGAAACAAGCCCTGCATGATGGCGCCAGCGGCGGCCAGCAAAGCGCCGATGATCGCCGCCATCGCGATACGCGGCAGACGGATGGTCCACAACACCAGCCGGTCGCGCGCGAGCAGCGCTGGGTCTCCGTCAACCGCAAACCACCCGAGCGCCGCCGGCAGGCGCTGCACTGGAATGCCTGCCGCGCCGATGGTAGCGGCAAGTGCGGCCACGACCAGCAGCGATATGGCGAGCGCGATCACAAGCGTTCGCCGCGCTGCGGGCGAATGCCGCAATCGCCCGAGGCCGCGATGCGATACGTCCGCGACGCTCATTGGTCGCAGGCGGCAGGCACAGCTGGCGGAGCCGCGCCCAAGGTCTGCGGCGGCTGCAGGTCGGGATAGAGCTTCTGCGCCAGATCACGCGCCGCCGACGCCGTGCGCGGACCGAAGCCGAGGAGATACAGACCGTCCATCGCCACGAAGGCGTTGCGCGAGGCGGCCGGCGTCAGCGCAAAACCCGGGTGTGCGAAGACTTCCTTCGCGGTCAGTGGGTCAGCACCGCCACGCACCATGACCAGCACCGCATCGGGCTGAGCCGCGACCACGGCTTCGTCCTCGAGCTGCTTGTAGCCCTCGAACTGGTCCGCGGCGTTCGTTGCGCCCGCCATGCGAATGATGCCATCGGCCGCAGTCTTCCGGCCGGCCACCATTGCGCGACCGTTGACGAAGGACATGACGAAAACCACGCGCAGAGGCCGGTCGATGCCGGTGCGCCATTGCGCCAGCGACTTGAGGTCGCCACGGACGCGGTTTGCGAGGCATTGACCGCGCTCTTCAAGATGCATCGTCTTCGCGATCAGCTCGATCTTGCGAAGAATGCCATCGCCGGAATACTCATCCCCCACCATCACCATTGGAATGCCGGCCGAATCCAGCACGGACAGCGTCTGTGGGGGGCCCGCGCCATGCAGCGCCAGAATCAGCGTCGGCGCAACGCCCAGCACCCCCTCGGGGGACAAGGCGCGCATATACCCGACATTCTTTTTCTCGGTCAGCGCACGGGGCGGAAACTGGCTGGTCGAGTCGACCGCAACGATCCGCTTGTCTGCACCCAGTTCATAGAGGATCTCGGTGATCGAACCACCCACCGACACAATGCGCGCGCTGTCCCCGACCACGACCTCGCGACCGCCCGCATCCGTCACAGCGACGGCCTGAGCCATCGCCGGCATCGGCATCAGCATCGCGGCGAACAGCGGAAGGCTCGCAAGTCGGCGCAGGAACATGGTCGAGCCGTTCACTTTGTCAGGATGAGCTTGTTCTGCGAGGTGAGGCGAAGACGGTAACGATCGGCACCATGCGCGATAACGATTTCGCGCACCGAAGCGAAGAGGTCACGGCTGTCGAGCTGATTGCCGGCCAGCGTCAGCGTCCGCGCGACCGACGACGATGCGGGGCTCGACGGGGTCATCTTCGCGTTATCGTGGTCCGCCATCACTCGAGCCTTTGCGGCACAGTTTTGAGCGCCTCCAAAAAGCGCATCAGTTTAGACCGATTTTAAGTAGTAAAATCAATGACTTGAGTGAGTTACACGCGAGACGCTGCGATCGCAATATGAAAGTGGCGCAGTACGGGTCTGCGCCAGAAACGCCGGCCGGCGCGGCGAGCATCCCGCCCGCCTGCACCCCTTTTTCAAAGACCACACACTGGCTCCGGAAACTGACGCTCACTGCAAGTCAAAATCTGTGGCCAGCAAATGGGCCCCGTTCGTGAAGGTGGCCAGCAGCACCGCCGGCTTCTTGCCGGCGCCGTCCGCATCCCACCACAACTTGCTTGTGCTCTCGTCGAACACGAATTGACCGTGATCGGCCGCGGTGGCGTTCACGCCGCTTACATTACTGACGAAGTAGTCGTCGGTGACGAAGCCGTTGAGATCGAGACCGGCGAAGAGCTTGAACCCGCTCTTGGAAATTCCGATCAGATCCTCCCCCGACACGAAATCGGTGATGACGTCGCCGGTCTTGCCGCCGTCCTTCACGTTGAGGAAAACGAAAGTGTCGGCACCGAGCCCACCAGTCAGCGTATCGGAGCCGCCATTTCCGATCAGCCTGTCGCTGCCGGCGCCACCATCGAGTGCATTGTCCTTCTTGTCACCCGCCAAGGTATCATCGAATGCAGAACCGAGGAGGTTCTGGATATTCTTGTAGGTATCGCCGGCGGCCTCCCCGGTGTTGCTGGTCCTGGCGCTCATCAGGTCGGCTGTCACACCGGTTTCGGCATTGGCGTAGCTGGCCGTGTTGATACCCTTGCCGCCGTCGAGCTTGTCGGCGCCCTTGCCGCCTTCGAGAATGTTGTTCTCGGCACTCCCCGTCAGTGCGTCGTCGTGATCCGAGCCAACGAGGTTCTCGATCGAGGTATAGCCGTCGCCAGCCGCAAAGCCAGCATTCTTCTTGGGGCTGGTGAGGCTTGCGACGACACCGGCTGTGGCATTGGCATAACTCACCGTATCGATGCCTGACTTGCCGTCGAAGTTCTCCGCGTTCGCGGTGGCGTCAAAGACATCGTTGACCCCGTCACTACCCACGACATTGCGCGGACCGACCGTTCCGGTGACGACAAAGTCATATTCCGAAAGCTTTCCGGAATTGTTGTTGATGATGATTTTCGCCGACCGCGTGCCGGCGATCGTGGTGTCCATCTCGACATCGAACGAGATGGACTCGCCGCCCTGCAGCACCACTCCAGCCAGATTGGTCAGGAGCGTGAAGCCCGTGCCGCTCAAGGTGGCGTTGCTGATGGTCAGCGGGGCCGCGCCTGCGGCATTGCTGATCGTGAAGGTGCGGACCGGCGGCGCATCCTCGAAGCCGACACCGGCATCGAATTGGGTGTGGTTGGCGATGGACGCCTTATTGGAGTTGTCCTTGATGCTGACGCCGTTGCCGAGCACATTGATCTTGGGCTCGACGACAGAGCCGGAAACCCGGAAATTGAAGACTCCTTCGTCCGCATCGTTGGTGTTGAAGCTTATATCCCCGCCGTAATTGCCTACTTTTCTGGTGTCGAGTTGCACCTGGAACGTCGCGGATGCCCCCGGAGCGATGCTCGCCGGCAATGTCTGCCCCACCAGCGAGAAGCCTTTCGGCAACTTGAGCTTGGAGGTCGAGAGCGCCTCGTCGCCGCTGTTGGTCACGGTGAAGGTGTGGATCACCACATCTCCGGTGACTGCGGCGCCGAATGAGGTGCCGTCCGCTATTCCCGGATCGGAATCGCCGTCAGCGATATTGAACCCGTTGCCTGACACCGACACTTCCGGACCGGGATCCGGGGGCACAACGGCGTCAAACTCAAAGTAGCTTTCACTCAGCGATCCGTTGAAGCCGGTCAGCGTCAGCGAATTGCCGCCACCGAAGTTGATCACCGTGTCGCCGCCAACCACCGAGGAATTGGCCAGGACCTGCGAAAAGCTCGCGTAGCCCGAGGTGATTCGGATCACATCGCTACCAGCTTCGAAGTCGGTAACGGTGTCCGCACCTTGCGCGTCATAGATGAAGGTGTCGTTGCCGGTGCCCCCGGTCAGCGTGTCGTTTCCGCCTCCGCCGCCAAGCGTGTCCTCGCCGTCGCCGCCGTCGATGACGTCATCCTGGGCAAACCCGGAGAACGTATCGTTACCGCTGCCGCCGATGAAATCGATCTCGTTACTGTTCAGCAGACTACTGAGGGTACCAATGTTTCCGTTCATCGCGTCCCAGAGAAGATCCTGAGCGGAGTTGCCGGACGTTATCCCGGAAATCCGCATGTCCATCTGCAACAACTGAAACGATCCGGAACCGTAGGTCAGACCGTAGCCGAACGTGATCGCGCTGACGGAGCCGCTGACGTCATGTGTCGCCATCGAATAGGAAAAGCCGCCGGTGGAGTCGAAGACCACCGCTTGCTTGGTCGGATCGCCGAGCAGGTTCGCAGCTTCGGTGGTTGCAAATTGCGAGCCCGACATCGAGCTCGGGTTGCCGTCGAACCAGCCAAACCCCGAGCGCGTGAAGCTCGCGTCGAACTGAGCCAGATAGGCCGCTACATTAATGCCGTTGATGCCAGCGGTAATCGTAATTGCCATAGCCAGGCCTCCTGCGATGAAGGAACCGCTTGGCTGGCTTGTCTGGCTTGCTAGCGTCGATATGCAGATGTCTCTGCAGAGCTTTCGATCTCACTACACGTCGTGGCGCGCAGTCGGCAATCTATTTTTCTTGTTTGGATTTATTCTTAATTCAATCCGGTCGTCGGAAGATCTGCGTGTTGTTGGTGAGTTGCTACTGCAAAGCCGGAGCGCCGCAAACGATCGATAGCCCGCAAATCTATCCGCCTTATCGTCGGGAAATATCGGATAGCTCGAAGTCTGAGATTCCGTTTCGCACCGGTTGCGACCGCCATCACGATCCGCGCCGCAGATACTATCGCGCAGCCTTATCGCGCGGGACATAAAATGTCCCTTCCACCTCGAAGATGTCATCCTGATTCAGTTTCACGACTTCCAGGATGGTACGAGGCGGGTATGGACCGCCGGCCCATAACTCCTCCTGAACCTTGTTCACCAAAGGACGCCTCAGCGGCATGTCGGTTACATAAACGACGAGACGCACGGCATCGCGCAGATGCGCTCCTTCTGACGCGGCAATCGCCTGCATGTTGAGAAAGCCCTGACGAATGCGTGCTTCGTCTCCGTCAACCAGCCGGTTGGTCGCGGGATCGATACCGCGCATGCCGGCGACAAACAGAAAATCCCCCGCGCGCGCGGCGAGACTCCACGTCCCGGTGGGAGCAATGGCGCCAGGCGGCGTCAGAATGCGGACACCGTTTTGCGAAGCCGGCGGGGTCATTGCGCAACCTACCTTGAATATTCAGTCCGTTCGGGACAGTCGGATCGAAGCACGCTTGGGCGCTCGATGCCAAGCCTCGCCGCAAAGTATCGCAGCCCGGAATCGCACGCACAGATCGCATTGAGCTCGCAAATTGCCCATCCGCAAATTTTCATGATGTGGCAATTGGAATCCCCGCTTATCCGCCACCTCGCGACGCGGGTCCTGCCCGCGCAACAACCGGCTCAAGTGTCGCATTTTGCTTTCCGGGGCTCGCTCAGGACCGAAGTCCATGCTTCAATGAGTGCAAGGGTCGGCACTCAAGTTCGTCTCGAGATGGGGAAGAAAGACATGACGCTGAAAGCATTGGTGTTCGCGGCAGCCGCGCTCGCCTGGACCTCGGGCGCAAGCGCGCAGACCGAGACAATCCGGCTTACGATTGGATCGAGCCACCCGCCGGTGATTCCGTGGGTTCTTTCGATGAAGAATACGGTGGTCGCGAAAGCCAACAAGGCGCTCGAGGCCAAAGGCTCGAAATACCGCATAGAATGGAACGAGGCCTATGGCGGCGTGCTGTTCAATTTCGAGAACACCATCGAGGCCGTCGAGCAAGGCATCACCGATTTCGCATGGGTGGGTACGCTGTGGGAGCCGGCCAAGATGCCGCTCCACAATATCGGTTTCGTCACACCCTTCGCCAACGACAATCCTGACATCATCGTCAAGGTGATGGACGAATTGTCGACCAAAAATCCGGCCTTCATCAAGGAATGGGAATCCAATAACGCCGTATTCTTCTCGACCACGACGTCCGACAGCTATCAGCTGTTCACCAAATTCCCGGTCAAGACGCTTGCCGATCTGAAGGGCAAAAAACTGCTCGCAGCCGGCGCGGTTGGCGCCTGGGCCGAAGGTCTCGGCGCCACGTTCGTCAATGCCGGAATTCCGACCTTCTACAATGCACTGCAGACCGGCGTCGGCGACGGCGTCATTCTGATTCCATCGGGCGCCATTCCGATCAAGCTCCATGAGGTGGCGCCGTACGTGACCATCGTCAATCTCGGGGCGGTGGCGTTCGGAGGCTTCGCCGTCAACAAGCAGAAGTGGGAAAGCCTTCCCGCCGAGGTCCGCGATGTGTTGAAGCCAATCGCGCTCGAATACGCGATGGAAAATGTTCGCATCGTCAAGGAACGCGAGCAGGCCGGCATGGCACGCATCCAGAAAGAAGGGGCGAAGATCTCGACGCTGCCGGATGACGAGCGCAAGCGCTGGGCGGATGCCATGCCGAACCTCGCGAAGGCCTGGGTCGAGGACAATGAGAAGAAGGGTGTGCCTGCCCGTCAGATCATGAAGGAATACATGGACGCGCTGCGCAAGGCTGGTGCCAAGCCGCTCCGCGACTGGGACGCGGGTCTCTGACACCGAACGGCGATCCCGCGAGGGCCTCGCCGGACCTTCACGACGCTATCCGGGCGCCGGCTGATGCTGGCGCCCGTTTGATTACAAACGGCGCTTGAACATGGATATTCCGGTCAAAGAAACCCAGGCCGAAAGCCTCATCGGCCGCGTCGACGCAGGCTTCAATTCACTGCTTTCGGTCGTCAGCTCAATCTGGATCTTCGCCATCATGGCGTTGATTTGCCTCGATGTGGCGATGCGCACGTTCTTCAACGCACCGATTTCGGGCGTGGTCGAGTTCGTCGCCCTGTCGGTGGCCGGCTTCGTGTTCCTGCAATTGCCGGGCGCCATCGCACACCGGCGATTGTTGCGCGCGGAAATGATCATCGAACCGCTGGAAAACCGCGCGCCGCGCGCGGCAGCGATCTTCAACCTGGTCTACATGCTGGTCGGGCTGTTTCTCTTCTGCAAGATCCTGCAATGGGCCTGGCCGGATTTCGTAAAGGCCTGGAATTCGGACGAGTTCGCGGGAACGCCCGGCGCCTATAAAATTCCGTTGTGGCCGTTCAAGCTCGCATTGATCGTGGGGTGCAGCTTTTCGCTGGTCCAGTTCGTCAAACTGTCTGTGCAGGAATTGACCCTCCTGATCCGCCGCGATCCGGACAAGCCGACCGATGCCGCGAGCCTGTTGGCCGGCCTCGTTTTCCTCGCCGCCGTCGTGGGTTTTCTGGCCTTCATATTCAGTACCGATCCGCGGCCGATCAATGTCGGCATTTACTGTTTGTGTGCGATGCTGGTTCTTGTCGTGCTCGGCATGCCGATTCCAATTGCGCTGATGGGCATCTCCTATCTCGGCATCTGGATCGCGCGCGGCGGAGAATTTTACGCACTCAACACGCTCGGACTTGCAGCCTCGAGCGCGGTCGGCTCTTACGAGTTCGGCGTCATCCCGCTTTTCATCATGATGGGCGTGATCCTTGAAAAAGCCGATGTCGGCCAGGATGCTTTCCAGGTCGCGGCCGCGCTACTGCGCCGTCTGCGCGGCGGTCTCGGCATGGCCACCGTGTTCGCCAACGCGATCTTCGCCTCAATCGTAGGATCTTCGGTTGCCTCCGCCGCCGTGTTCAGCCGCATTGCCGTACCGGCGATGGTCGATCACGGCTATACAAAGAAATTCTCTGTCGGCTGCGTGGCCGGCTCCTCGGTGCTTGGCATGCTGATCCCGCCGAGCCTTCTGCTGATTATCTACGGGCTCGTTGCCGAACAATCCGTCGGCCGCCTGTTCATTGCGGCGATCGTCCCCGGCATCATTCTCGCGATCGCGTTCTGCGTTGGCATCTATCTGATGGCGGTGTTCATGCCGCGCTTCGTTGGCGCGCCGCGTCCTGCCGCGGACTTGCCGGTTATCGGCTTTGTCGAAATGCTGGCGAAGCTCGCGCCGATCGCCCTGCTGGTGGTTGCGGTGATCGGCGGCATCTATGGCGGCATTTTCACACCGACCGAGGCGGCAGCGATCGGCACCGCCATCGCGTTCGTGATTGCGCTGGTGCGACGACGTCTCGACTGGAAAATTTTCAAGTCGATCCTTCTCGAAACCGGCTTTATCTCGGCGGTGATCCTGTTTCTGATCGTCGCCGCCAACCTCTATACCCGGCAGGTGGCTCTCACCGGCATCCCGAGCAAATTCGCCGACTGGGTGACCGGTGCGGGCCTCGACATGACGGCCTTCCTCGTCGTGCATGTCGTCGTGGTGTTCCTACTCGGCATGATCATCGACTCGGTGTCGATCCTGCTGATCGTGCTCCCGATCATGCTGCCGGTGCTGGATGCATTGGACGGCAACAAGATCTGGTTCGGTATCGTGACCACGATCGCCGTGGAAATCGGCCTGCTGACGCCGCCGTTCGGATTGTCGGTCTATGTCGTGAAGGGTGTGCTGCCGAAGGATTTCGTCCCTCTCAACACCATCTTCGCAGGCGCGTTACCGTTCGTCATTATGATGACGCTGGTCACGCTGCTGGTGATGTTGGTCCCGGACCTGAGCCTGTGGCTGTTGTATCGCTGAGTCAGCATGTGCGGTCGCGCAAGGCGGCAGCAATGGATGTCACTTGGGATAGACCGCGATCATGTCGAGCTCGACGCGAGCACCCGGAGTAGATAGCTGATTGACGCAGACCGTGGTGCTGGCTGGAGTCCAGTCGCCGAAATATTCGGCCAGGGCCTCGACCATCCCATCCATGTCGCGCATGTCGGTCAGGTATTTCGTGACCTTAACCACATCGGTCCAGGTCAGCCCCTGATGGTCCAGGATACCCTTGACGTTTTCCATCGCCAGCCGGGTCTGATCCTTGATGCTGACCGGGTGGTTGTGCTCATGCAGTTCGTGCGGATGCTTGTGGTAGAGCGGCGACGGAGTCGCGCCGGAAATAAACAGCATGTCGCCAGGCGACTCGATCCGGATTGCCGGCGCGTAGGGCATATCCTTCTTGCGAGACGGATTGGTCTGAATGTCCCCGATTGAAGGGTTGGTGGGGGAAACCTGAAAGGCTGGCCCGCGAACGGTCATTCCGGAAGCTCCAATAGCGCTGACGGTTCATTCGGCCCGAACGTTCAACGGGCGCAGCAGCAGATTGTCTACTCACCTTCGGCTTGGCAATGCCTTTGCCGCGATTTCACTGCGAGTAGCGCTTCGCATTTCACAATGCCCAACTAAACCTTGGCGGCGACCGTTTCCATCTCGACCACCCAGGCTGGATTGGCGAGACGGCTGACAACGACCCATGTCGACGCCGGGATATGGTGAGGCTTCAGATATTTCTCGCGATGCACCTTGAGGAATTTAAGTCCTTCGGGGTCGGTCGAATAGACGTTGAGGCGGACGATGTTCTCCGGCCCCATCCCGGCATCGGCGAGAATGGCCAGGGTGTTCTGCCAAATCTGATCGTGTTGCGCTTCGAAGCCTTCCGGCAAGGTTCCGTCAGGTCGGACACCGACCTGACCCGCGGTGTAAAGCCATCGCGCGTTGGGTGGCACCTCAACACTGTGGCTGTACATGGCGACCGGCGGCGCGATCGTTTTCGGATTGCTGGTCTTCAGCATTGGACACCTCCCTGTGAGCCAAGAGAGAGTGCCCGGTCCAGCCACGAACTTCCATAGCCCTGCAAAAACGACGCATGACCGCGACGTAGTCAACGCCGGTCGCCACCATGCAATGGGAGTTAGCGCTCGGCATCAGTCAGGTCGATGATGGCATCTGGCTCGCAAATCAGGTCGCCAGAATCCAAACCAAACGAGTCAGAACCGTCATAGAGTCAGGCTGCAAACCTTCATGCACCTGGAGAGGGATGCCTTGCCCCCCATCGACAACCTTTCCGCGTGAGACTGTCGCCCATGTCCGACGCGCAAAGTGTTCAGGAATGCGATCTGTAATCTCTGTGTCCGGCCTGGACAAAGAGAAGCAGCTGGTGCCGGCGGAGGGATTTGAACCCCCGACCACCCGCTTACGAAGCGGATGCTCTACCACTGAGCTACGCCGGCTCACTGCAATGCGGTAAGGCGCTTCTGATAGCCGCCTGACCCTTACTTTTCAAGGCGCAGTCCCGCCGGATCAGAAAAAGAACAGCCGCTTCCAGCCAGGTGAACTGGATGTCGAGTCCGGCAGCGGCTCGCGTTCCAGGTCCGGATCGGGCCCCGGATCGTCCGGCACATGGGCGATCGGAACGACCGATTCCGGCACCTCGCGTGCTCCGGTGACGGCGCGAGGGGCTGCGGGCGGCAACGGAGCAGCCGCCGCCGATGCCTTGGGTGCCGCCGGAGCCGCGGGTGGAGCAGCAGGCGGTGGCGCCGGGTCCGGTGCTGGAACAGCCTCGATGACCGGACGCGCCGGTTCCGGCTCCGCCACGACCTCATCGGCAGCAGGCGCCGACGCGATGGCGGCAACCGGCGCCTTCCATTCGAACGCATCGATACGGCCGGAAACGGGAGACATCGGCATCCATTGCTCGGACACAAATCCATCCGCCGTCCACGCCGGATCGCGTGCAGCATAGACGGCGCGCGCGGTCCATTCCCGCGCGCGTCCTTCGTCGGCGAACTCCGCCTGTTCAAGATCGGCCATCAGCAGGGCCACACGTTGCGTGGGCTGCGCGAGGAACGGCGAGAGCGCGTTGCGGGCTTCGCTGAATTCGCGCGCATCGATCGCCGCGCGTGCGAGCGCCAGCGCGCTCTCGACATGACTGGGCGCAAGTCCCGCAAGCCGTCGCACCCGGGTGAGCCGGTCGCGGGCGGAATCGCCGAAGCGCAGATAGGCGTAAGTCTCGGCGAGATCGGGATGCGGCATGACCTCCCACGCGCGCTCGATCATGCGCGTCGCCTTGCGCAGATCGCCGCCTTCGGCGAGATAACGCGCCGCCAGCGCGACTGCAGGCACCAGATCGGGTGCAAGCTTCACCGCCTCATGGACCAGCGGCTGCGAGGTCTCGCGTTCGCTGTCCTGCAGGGAAAGCGCGCGTGCGGTGAGCAGCACGGCGCGCTGACGGCGGTAGTTCGCCCGGTCGAGCGCGCCGGCGGCACGGTTTTTCTCCAGCATGTCGAGCGCACCGGCGAAGTCGCCGCGAGCACAACGGATCTGCAGCACGGCGCTGCCGGCCCATGGCAACGCCGGCGCGATCTTCGCGGCCTCCTCGGCATAGGCACTCGCGCTTGCGAGATCGTCGCGACGCTGCGCCTCGATGAACAGACCGCGCAGCCCGAGCAGCTTGGTGCGTTCATCGCCGGCCATGCGTCGGAACGAATTTTCAGCAGCATTGCGGTCGCCGCCCAGTTGAGCGGCTTGCGCCGTCAACAGCAGCGCCAGCGGATCGGCGGGCGCGATCTTCCGCACTTCCTCCGCATAGCGTTGCGCGGCCCGGGCGTCGCCGGCGCCGACCGCGATCAATCCGCGCATGATCGCGCGCTGTCCGCGCATGTCGCGCCGGTCGCGAAGCGCAGCCGAGACCCGTGCAGGCGAGCGCCACAAACCGCGCAGGATTGACCACAGCAGCAACGTGATCGCGAACAGCGCAATGGCGCCCACCGTGAGCACCATCACGGACGTTTCGATATGCCAGCCAAGCCACGTGATGGCGACATCGCCTGGCCGGTCGGCAAGCCACGCCTTCGCGAGTGCGATCAGCCCGACAACGACAAGAAATAATACGACTCGAACCATCAGGTAATCGCCTCAGGAGCCCGGCTTGGTCAGTGCAGCCAGCGCGGTCTGCGAAACATTGCGCGCTGCCGCGATCGCCGCATTGCGTGCTTCAGCCTTCTTGATCCAGGCTGCGGCCGGCGCACGCGCATCCGGCGGCAACTTGTTGAGCTCGGCCAGCGCACCGCGGATATCGGCATGTTCGGCGCGGGTTTCGACCCGGGTGCTGACACTTGTCGGATCATCACCAACGACATCACCGGCGGGCCTGATGCGTATAATCTTCGATGCGTTGGCCTTGAGCCGCTCCAGGAACGTCTCCTGCTGCACTTCATCCTTGCGAGCGATCTTCCAGATCGCCGGCATCAGACCGGCGAGTTCGCGACCGAGCGATGCCGCACTTGGCACACCGGACGAAGCAAACGATTCGAGCGGAGCGAATGCAGCAGCATCTCCTGACAGGGATTTTGCCGAAGCGAGTTCCGGGGCAAACGGCGTGCCGCTGTCCACCATATCGCGCAGTGCGAGCGCCGCGATCGCGAACCGGCCCTTGGCGTCGTCGGCGGACAGGCGGCGTGCGAGTTCGGCCTGGCTATCGCGCACCGATTGTTCAAGGGCGGCAATCCGCGTGTTGAGCGCGTCGAGATCGGCGCGCGCTTCCGGCGACGGACCTTGCGATTTCTGCGCCGCTTCGGCGGCGGACGCCGCACTCGATGCCCGCTCGCGGGCTTCATTCGCCACCGCCGCGATATCGTCGCTGCGCTTCTCACGCGATGCGGTCATGTCGGCGAGCGTTTTGACGGCAGCTTCCGCGGCTACGATGCGCGCGACGATTTGCTGATCGCTGGCGCGCGGCGCATTGAGCTGCGCTTCTAGTTTGGCGAGGCGCGCCTGCAATTGCGGGTCTTCTTTCGGCAGCGCGCCGATTTGCGCCTCCAGCTTGTCGATGCGGCCCTGCAACTCGGGCGGCAGCGCCGCTACGGCCGGCTGCGGGGCGAGCGCGCCCGTTTGCGGCGCGCGGCTCGACAGCCATTGGCCGGCTCCGATGCCGATCGCGAAAAAAATCACGGCGGCGGCGAGAGCGATCCCGATGACCGACCAGGGCATGCCTCTGCTGGGCTGGGTTGCCGCGGCGCGATCACCGCCGACCGGGGGAACATTCCCTCCAGCACCGCTTGCGTTTTCCGGTGCGGACCGGACTGTTTCTGGCGCGCGCGGTGGCGGCGCCTTGGCCGGCTCAGGCGCCGGTTTGACGGGTTCCGATTTGATCACCGGCTCGGGTTTGGTCTCGGGCTTTGTCTCGGCCTTGGGTTGCGGCTTGTTTTCAGGGCTCGCTTCGGGCTTCGCCGCCGGTTCCGGTTTAATCTCAGTGGCCGTCAGGTCGATGGTATTCGGCCGCTTCTGAGGCTGCGCGGCCGGGCCTGCCGGCTTGTTCGGATCGTTCTTTTCATTGGCCATGCGCGGTCTCCTGCGACGAGACGACGAGAACCGCAACCGGGCTCCCGTGGTTTCTCGATACTAAGGATGAGGCATTGCGGCAACTTGACCTTAGGACGCGGAGACCAACGCCAGCATCGCCGATTCATCCACTTTTTGCGCAACAAGAATGGATTTGGCGTTAATCGCGGCCAGCGGTTCCGCTGCGCGTGCGGACAGGCAGAAATGTGTCAGGCGCGCGGCCGCCGCTTCGGCGCCGGCGGCCCGGACACAATCGACGAAAATTCCGGTGCTGCGGCGCGAATAATGCAGCACACCGTCGAACGCACCCGCTTTCAGGGCGGCGGCCACGTCCGGTGCAAAATTTCCGGCGGCCCGGGCGCGGTAAACCACCACCAGATCGAGCCGCAAGCCGTAGGGCGCGAGTTCTCCGGCCATGTCGCGCGCCCGATCGTCGCCGGCAAGATAAAGAAGTGGATCGGCGCGCCCTCCTCCGGCCTGCCGCTCCCCGATCAGCCGTGCCAGATCGCCACCATCGCCACCGGCGGAATGGACATTGGCAAAGCCGGCAAGCCGGGCCGCCGCCGCGGTCTGAGGACCGACCGCAAAGCAATCGAGCGCCACAACGCGCTCGCGGTCCGGATGCTTCGCGATGGCCCGCGCCGCGTTCCCGCTCGTCAGCAGCACCGCGGCATACGGGCCGGGACCGATGGCGGCATCCGCAATGTTTTCGATCTCGAGCACCGGCGCGAAGACCGGTTCATGCCCGATCGCACGCAATGCCTCCGCGGTGCGTTCCGCTTCTGGCCGGGGCCGCGTCAGCAACAGCCGCACGTCCTTATCCGCCGGTAAAGAAGTCAGGCCCGCCCTTCGCCTTCAACTCGCGGCCGGCGTCGGCTCCCATGCGCACAGCATCCGCAATCGCGCCGTCCCGCACAGTTTCGAATACTTCGCTGCCATCGGGGCGCAGGATCATGCCGCGAAAACGCAACGCATCGCCCTCGACGATGGCGTGACCGGCAATCGGTGTCCGGCACGAACCATCGAGCGCCGCCAGGAATGCGCGTTCGGTATCCAGCGCGATCGCGGTATCGCGATCCGCAATCGGCGCCAGCAAATCGAGCGTCCGCGTGTCGTTTTCGCGGGCCTCGATACCGATCGCGCCCTGACCGACCGCCGGTGGAAAGACATCCAGCGGCAGGATCGCGGTTGCGACCTCCTCCAGACCGAGGCGCTTCAGGCCGGCGAGGGCGAGCAATGTCGCATCGACCTCGCCCTCGCCGAGTTTTCGCAGGCGCGACTGCACATTGCCGCGAAACACTTCGACCCGCAGGTCCGGCCGCAACCGTTTCACCAAAGCCTGACGGCGCAGCGACGCGCTTCCAACCAGACCGCCCGCGGGCAGGTCCGCGATTGTCGCGGCCTTGTGGCTGATGAAGACATCGCGCACATCCTCGCGTTCCAGATAGGCGACCAGCGCGAGCCCGTGCGGCAGCGCCGTCGGCATATCCTTGGATGAATGCACCGCAATGTCGATTGTGTGCGAGAGCAGGGCCTCCTCGATTTCCTTCGTGAACAGGCCCTTGCCGCCGGCTTCGGACAGCGGCCGGTCGAGGATCTGGTCGCCGGTTGTCTTGATGACATGAATGGCGATGTCGTCGGGCGCGCAGCCATGCGCCGCGGCCAGCCGGTCGCGCACGGTATGCGCCTGCGCCAGCGCCAATGGAGAGCCGCGCGTCCCGATCCGCAACAGGTGCGCGGAAGAAGCCGATTGCGCCATCAAACCTCGCAATGCTAACCCGGGCCACTGCCAATAGGCCCCGTTCTGGCGCCGACATAGGGCCGTGTCCCGGCAAGGATTGCAAGCCGATGATCGTGCTGGGCATCGAAACGACCTGTGACGAGACCGCGGCTGCGATCGTGGAGCGCGATCACGCCGGACGCGGACGCATTCTGTCGGATATCGTGCTGTCGCAGACCGACGAGCATGCCGCCTTCGGCGGCGTGGTGCCGGAAATCGCCGCCCGCGCCCATGTCGAGGTGCTGGACCTGCTGATCGCCCAGGCAATGGCGGAAGCGCAATGCGATTTCGCCTCGCTTGACGGCGTCGCGGCCGCGGCAGGACCGGGCCTGATCGGCGGCGTCATCGTCGGGCTGACCACCGCCAAAGCCGTCGCAATGGTCCACAAGGCCCCGCTGATCGCGGTCAATCATCTGGAAGCGCATGCCCTGACGGCGCGGCTGACCGATGGGGTCGATTTTCCCTATTGCCTGTTCCTCGCCTCCGGCGGCCATACCCAGGTCGTCGCCGTGCGCGGTGTCGGCGACTATGTCCTGCTCGGAAACACCATGGACGACGCCATCGGTGAGGCCTTCGACAAGACTGCCAAGCTGTTCGGTCTCGGCTATCCCGGCGGTCCCCAGGTCGAGCGGATGGCCAAGCGCGGCAACCCGCACCGCTTCGCATTGCCGCGACCGCTGCAATACCGGCGCGAACCCGATTTCTCCCTGTCCGGACTGAAGACGGCCTTGCGGCTGGAGGCGGAGCGGATCGCACCGTTGTCCGATCAGGATGTCGCCGACCTATGCGCTTCGTTCCAGCAGGCCGTGGTCGATACCGTCCACGACCGGCTGCGCGCCGGACTACGCCTGTTCACCGAGCGCTATGGAGCGCCGCATGCGCTGGTGGCTGCGGGTGGCGTCGCCGCCAATCAGAGCGTGCGGGACGTGCTGCAGCGTCTGGCCGGCGAATCGCGCATCCGCCTGATCGTGCCGCCGCCGGCTTTGTGCACCGATAACGGCGCCATGATTGCCTGGGCCGGCGCCGAGCGGCTCGCGGCCGGTCTGACCGACACGCTCGATGTCGTCCCTCGCGCGCGCTGGCCGCTGGAAGCGGTGGCGCATGCCGGATTGCGAGGCTGACCATGCCCTATCAGAGGCTTTCCATCATCGGCGGCGGGAGCTGGGGACTGGCGCTTGCCAGCGCGGCACAACGGGCCGGCCGCGATGTGATGGTGTGGACCCGCAGCGCCGTGGCCGCGGAAAAACTCAGCCGAACGCGTCAGAGCGAGCGGCTGCCCGGCGTCCGCATCGACGATCGCATCGCGATCACAGCGAGCCTCGATGAGGCCGCGCGCTGCGATGCCATCCTGCTGGTCATCCCGGCCCAGGCGCTGCGCGAGGTCGCCTCGGCGCTTGGGCCGCTGATCACCAACGGGATGCCGGTCATCGCCTGCGCCAAGGGTATCGAGCGCGGCACCCGCAAGTTCATGACCGAAGTGATCGCGGAAGCTGCGCCGAATGCTGCGCCCGCGATCCTGTCGGGTCCGAGCTTTGCGGCCGATGTCATCCGCAGTTTGCCGACCGCGGTCACGCTCGCCGCTGCGGATGAGAAGGTCGCAGCCACGCTTACGCGGGCTCTCGGTTCGGCCAGCTTCCGGCCGTATCATTCGACCGATCTGCGCGGCGTCGAGATCGGAGGCGCTGCGAAGAATGTGCTCGCAATCGCGTCCGGCGTCGTTTCGGGCCGCGGGCTCGGCGCCAGTGCTGCGGCCGCGCTGACGACGCGCGGCTTTGCCGAGATCATGCGCTTCGGCCGCGCGCTGGGCGCGAAGGCCGAGACCTTGACCGGCCTCTCCGGTCTCGGTGACACCATCCTCTCCTGTTCGACGCCGCAATCGCGCAACTTCTCTTTCGGGCTTTCGCTCGGGCGCGGGCTGTCGCCATTGGAGGCACTCGGCAACGAGAAGCTCGCCGAAGGGGTCTTCACGGCGTCGGTTCTTCATGAGATGGCGCGCGAAGCCGGCGTCGAAATGCCGATCATGGAGGCCGTTGCCGATGTGGTCGACGGCAAGGCAAGTGTGGACGATGTGATCGAACGCCTGCTGGCGCGCCCGGTCCGTGCAGAGGTTTGAAAGATGAATTACTGGCTGGTCAAAAGCGAACCCGACGCCTGGTCCTGGGACCAGCAGGTAAAATCCGGCAAGAAGGGCGAAGCCTGGACCGGCGTGCGCAATCACACCGCCAAACAAAATTTGCAGAAGATGAAGAAGGGCGATCTCGCCTTCTTCTATCACTCAAATGTCGGCAAGGAGATCGTGGGTATCGTTGAGGTGGTGCGCGAAGCTTATCCGGACCCGTCCGCCAAGGCCGGCGACCCCTGGGTCGTCGTCGATTTCGCCGCCCGCGAACCGCTGAAAACACCGGTGACGCTCGAGGCGATCAAGGACGAGCCGAAGCTCAAGGACATGGCCCTGGTCAAACTGTCGCGGCTGTCGGTGCAGCCGGTCACCGCCGCCGAGTGGAAGGTCGTCTGCAAGATGGGCGGGGCCGGCTAGCCACCCGCTCTGACGAAAGTGCAAGCCGGAAGCCCTTGTCGCTACCGGAACGGCTGTCGCATACTTGCGGCAAATCAAGACAGACGCTCAGGAAAACCGGTTGAACCCTGCAGCGTTGCCGGGGAGGGATAGATGTCCGACAAGATCTATGAGGTTGCGCCCGATTGGCAGAAGCGGGCGTTCATTGATCACGCCAAGTACAAAGAGATGTATGCGGCATCGATCGCCGATCCGAACACATTCTGG
>JAESFV010000174.1_pt1 | contig 93158 bp, 79 predicted proteins | sample 9269471 | NCBI WGS metagenome assembly JAESFV01 (sample SAMN14502647, study PRJNA617108) | algae metagenome | isolation source: Symplocastrum torsivum CPER-KK1 and co-occurring heterotrophs from... | place: USA: Central Plains Experimental Range, Colorado | collected 2001-01-01
CGATGGATTACATGACCGAGGCGGGTGACCGTCCCTGGTGCCTGCATCTGTCCTACATCAAGCCGCACTGGCCCTATATCGCGCCCGCGCCCTACAACGACATGTACGGTCCGGACGACGTGATCCCGGCGGTGAAGAGCGAAGCCGAGCGCGTCGATCCGCATCCGGTCTATCGCGAGTTCATGAATCATCTGGTCGCGCGCAACTTCTCGCGCGATGAGGTGCGGCGCGAGGTGATCCCGGTCTATATGGGCCTGATCAAACAGATCGACGATCAGCTTGGCCTGCTGTTCGCGTTCATGCGCGAGCGCGGTTTGCTCGACAATACGCTGATCGTCTTCACCTCCGACCACGGCGATTATCTCGGCGACCACTGGCTGGGCGAGAAGGACCTGTTTCATGCGCCGTCGGTCAACATTCCGCTGATCGTGGTCGATCCATCGCCCGCGGCCGATGCCGCCCGCGGCAGCGTCTGCGACGCGGCGGTTGAATCGATCGATCTGTTGCCGACCTTCCTCGATAGTCTTGGCAGCGATCCGCGCGAACAGTCGCACCGGCTGGAAGGCCGTTCGCTCACGCCCTGGCTTCGTGGCGAGACGCCTGCGGCGTGGCGCGAGATTGCGTTCAGCGAATACGATTATTCGATGTTTCCGGCGGCGGTCCGGCTGGGAGTGGCGCCGCGCGATGCGAGGCTGTTCATGGCGGCCGACAAGCGGTGGAAATATGTCCACGCCATCGGCTTTCGGCCGATGCTGTTCGACCTGCAGTCCGATCCCGAAGAGTTTCGCGATCTCGGCGCCGACCCCGCCTATGCAGCGGAACGCGAGCGGCTTTCCGCCGCGTTGGCGGACTGGGGATTGCGAATGTCGCAGCGCACGACGATTTCGGAAGCGCAGATCCTGAAGGGGCGCGGCAAGTCGCAGCGCAAGGGCATCCTGATCGGGGTCTGGGACGAAACCGACATTCCGCAGGACTTATGGAGTGCGTATCGCGGCGGAGGGTGATTCACGGGCGCCGAGGCGATAGCATCCCGGGAAACAACGCGTGTTCGGGAGGAATGCAATGCTTCATCGCAGACACGTTCTGTCCGCTGCATGTGCGGCCGCACTGGCAGGGATGCTTGCGGACCCGGCTGAAGCCCAGATCGGCGAACAACCCATCCGTATCATCTTCCCGTTCACCGGGGGCGGGACCGGTGATGCACTGGCACGCATGGTCGCCGACAAGATGCGCGGGGAGCTCAACCGTCCGGTGATCGTCGAAAACCGCACCGGAGCCGGCGGACGGATTGGTGTGAATGCGGTGAAGAACGCCGAGCCCGACGGCACGACGCTTCTGATGGTGCCGATCGCGCCGGTCGCGGTGTACCAACTGGTCTACAAGAATCTGGAATACAATCCGTTCGCCGATCTCGTGCCCTTGGCGCAGCTCGGCACCTTCGATTTCGGCATCGCGGTGGGTCCCAAGGTTCCCGCGAAATCGTTGCCAGAGCTTGTCGCATGGGCGAAGGCCAATCCGAGCGAAGCCAATTACGGCACGCCGGCTGCCGGCACCTTGCCGCATTTTCTGGCCGCTTTGTTCGGTGAGCGCGCCGGGATCGACTTCCGTCACGTGACCTATAAAGGATCGGCGGGAGCTTTGACCGACCTGATCGGCGGGCAGATCGCGGCGGTCGTAACCACGACGGCCGACCTGATGGAAATGCACAAAGGCGGCAAGCTGCGCGTGCTTGCGACCTCCGACGCGCAGCGCTCGAAATTCCTGCCCGATATCCCAACTTTCCGCGAAGTCGGCTTCGATCTTCAGGCGACGGGCTGGTACGGGATGTTTGCGCCGGCCAAGACCCCGCCGGATGTGATCGAACGGCTCAACAGGGCGATCGTGAACGCCATCAAGTCGCCGGACGTGAGCGAGCGCATGCTCACCTTTGCGATCGAGCCGACCGGCACCTCCGCCGCCGAGCTCGGCGAGATCATGAAGCGCGACGCCGCCTTCTGGGCGCCGGCGGTGAAAGCGTCGGGCTTCACGCCCGACAAATAGCGGCCTTCTTGTCGCGGCCAGGTCGCTACTTCCCCGGCAGCCTGCTCACGGCAGCTCGTGCGATGCCGTCGATCTCGGCGGTGACACGCACGATCTGCGAGTCGAACTCGATGCCGACCAGGCGCAGCCCGGTAAGCTGCGCGTCGGTCTTGATGCCGTCACCCTGCTGGCGGAAATCCGCCAGCGCCTTGTCGATACTTTTGCGCGCATTGGCGAGCGCCGGCCGCAGATCGATGACGGAAGAGCGCGCGAGCGCGTTCTGCAATGCCGGGATAGCCGCTTTGGCGGCGACGCCCAGCAACCCGAAGGCCGCATCCGATTCGACCGCGAGCGCGATGTCGTCGAGGCGCAGCGTCTGCCGCTCCTGATCGAGCGCGGGCTTGCCCGAAACATGGATCGTTGCCTCGCTGCCGAAACCAAACCAGCTTTTGCGTTCCTGCGCTTTCACCAGCATCGAGACGACCACCCGGTCGCCAGCGGTGGCCGCGACCGCCCGCAGCACCGTGATCTGGGCCGCGCCCGAACCGTCCTCCGGAAAGGTCTTGCCCGTCAGTTGCGTATCGATCAGCCGGTTGAGTTCGGCGAATGGTACGTCGATCGGTACGCCGATTGCGATCTTGCCCTGATCCATCGGCGGCACCAGGTCGAGCTTCGTGGGAAACGGGCAATCCGGTTTGGTTTGTTGCGGCACGATGCGGGTTTCGGCCTGCATGCCGAGCGTGATCGTCACGTTGTTGGCGTCGACGCGCGGCTGCGACGCGAATGCGCGGACGGGCTTCGTTTCCAGCCACAGCGGCGGCACGCCGGCGGCCGTCGACTCGAGCGGGATCGAGCGGCATATCTTGATCCATTCGCGGCGCGCGGCATTCTCGATGAAGAGATCGTCCCGCACGCGCGCGGCCAGCGCCAGCATCTGGTCGGACATCGCACGATCGACCAGAGATCTGATCTCGCGTGCGCCGTTGAACTTCACGCCTGCGACCTGGAGATTGGCTTCGGCAAGCTCGGTCTTGCCGGAAAGATTCGCCTCCAGCCTCCAGCCGGTGGTGATCTTGGGGCGCGACGTGATCGTCACGCGGCCCTTGAGATCGGCGTGCAGGTCGACCGGCCGGCCATTCTTGACCGCGTTCTTGGCAGCATTCTTGGCGGCATCCTTGGTGGGATCCATTCCGTTGCGCTCCTGTTGCGCCTTCTCGCCGGTCAGGACGCCGATCAGGCTGTTGAGTTGTGCCGGAAGCTGGCCGGCGACGCGCAACGTGCCATTCAGATCGGCGGCAACGATCAATCCGTCGGCGCGGCCGGTGAGCGTCAGGGGCGCCCGCTCTAGAGTGTAGCCGACCTCGGCCTTGGACAGCACTTTCGCGATCGGGTTGTCCGGTTTGCCCGACAGGCTGCGCGGCGCCGCATTTTCCATCGCCTGGCGGATCGCCGGAATTGCGATGGCGACGGGCGCAATGATCACACTCGGCCGTGTGGCCGGCGGCAGGGCTGGCGTCTCTGCAAGAACCGGTCGTTGCGGTTCGACGGTCGGCGTCAGAAGATTCAACGCCCACAGCGTTCCGAAAAAGAACACGATCGCAACCACGATCGCCGCTGCGATCTTGAGCGTCCTTGTGAGACCGAACATGATGCGATGGACCCCGGCGGACCAATCCGATCGCTGGACTAGATGGCGAAGACACTAAGGCTTCCACCAAAAGATACCAGACCGGCCGTGTCCCCGGGAGCTTATCGCAGGCGTATCGGCGCGAATTTGTGGCGGGGGAGGGGGCATCCCGGGGGGCCTAACCCCCGGGATGACAGGGAAACCAAGTCAGTTGCTGCGTGACGCCATCATCGCCTGAAGGCGGTGCGGCGCCTCCGACGAACCCAGCGCGCGCGCCCGTTCGTACCAGAAGGACGCCTTGACGATGTCGGGCTCGAGCCCGCGCACCTTGAACCGGCCGAGCACCACGGGGTCGTAGGTCGATGCGATGGCGAAGGCGGCAGACGAATCTCCGGCCTCGGCCGCGCGTTCGAGCACCGTGCGGGCGCCGACAAAGTCGCCGCTGGAGATATAGTCGTCGCCCATCTTGCGCAGCATCGCGATCTCTTCCTCGCTGAGATTGCGCGTGGGTGGCGCACTGGCTTTGGTCGTAGCGGGGGCAGCGGCAGGCATCTGCGCCGCAACGGATTCACGCGATGGCGGTGCTTGCCATCCCGCCGGCTCCGGCTGTTTGACGGCCTCCGGTGCGGGCCAGGCGGTCATCACCGTTTCCCGTTGCTGCGGCGCGCGGCCGATGGCTTCGGTCTTGACCGGGATAGCCTTGGCCTGCGGATCTGCGCTCGCAAGCGCCACGCGCGCGGATGGCGCGGGCGAATGATCGTGCTGCTTCTGGGCCGCATCCAGCCTTGCCTGCAGGGTCGAGGCCCGGCCTTCGTTGAACACCGCCGACGCATTGGCCGACAATTCCACGATCGGCCCGCGAATTTTATCCATCACAAAGGATGGAACGTCCTTGATCGCGATGGCGGCCACGATGGCGGCGCCGGTTGCTGCCAGGCCAAAGCGCAGAAAGATGCTGTTCGCCTTGCTGCGTCCGCGGCTGCGTTTGCGCGGTCGCGGCCAGTGTTCGTCCACCGGTTCGGGGATCGGCTCCGGATCCAGCGAGCGCGCCAGGAGCCAGGGCGGCGTGCGCGGGTCGCGGAAAGCCGCACGCACGGTCTGCACATCGGCCGAGAATTGATGCGGATCGCTCCGCCCGGCCTCGCTGGCGGATGTGGTGACGGCCGGACTGTCCTGGTCCGTCTCATCCGCGGTCTGCAACTCCTGTTGTTGCGCGATCCGCTCCGCGGCGGCCCGGCTCACATCAGCGAGCCGTGACACCTCCTCGTCGCCGCCATGGCTGCTGGCGATCATGGCACGCAGGCTGATCTCGATCTCGTCGAGGATCCGCGCATCGTGATCGGTCTCGATACCGGGCGGATGCTCCGGTTCGCCCGGCATGTCCGGGCTAGGGTCCCGCGTCCGTTCTGGCGCGGCGGTTGAAACAGGGTCGAACCGATCGAGCGGGAACGAGCTCGTTATACTCATGACGCAACTCCCTCAAATATCCATCACGCTTCGAAGGCCGGGTTCATTTCCGGCTCTTGCTGCGCACAACGGGCTTCGCCTCGGTCGTGCTTTCATTCCGGGCCGCCATCGCTTCCTGCCGGTCGCGCCAGGCGAGAAACTCGGCGAACAGGGCGTCGCGGCTTTGCGGCGTACGATCCGCATCCCGCTTGTCGGCGCGCTGCAGATAGCTCTGGAAGTCGCGGTTGAGATTGGACGAAGCGTTGGCGGCCGGCTGGGTCGCTTCGAGCTTCTGCAATTCCCGCTCTGCGGAATCGAGCCGCGTCCATCCGGGGACGGTCGCTGCCAGATTGACGTCGCGCCATTTCGGATGGAACGGGGGCTTCTGGAATTTGCTCCAGTTGGCGAACATGCGCTCGGTCAGGCGCTCGATCTTTTTCTGACGCTCCGTGCCTTTCGCCCAGTTGAAGGCGGCAAGCACCGCGGGCACCGCGATGGTGTGGACCTTGCTCTGACCTTCCGGCATCAGATTCGGATACTGATCGGCGGTGAATTCGCCGATGGTGTAATAGTCGGCGAAGACCTTCGAGAACGGCACCGGCAGCAGATGCAGCCCGGCTTCGGCCGGAATGCGGGCGAAGAAGTCGATCGGCTTGCCGACAAGGCGGATCATCGCCGCGAGTTCGCCGCTCTTCAGTTGCTGCATCGCTGCAGACGTGTCGACATTGACCTGCTGAACCTGAATGCCAAGGCGCTGGAAGATGATCGTGCCGGTCAGGCTCGATCCGGCACCAGCAGGGCCGAAGCTCACCTTCTTGCCGCGCAGATCTTCGAGGCTCTTGATGTCGCGTCTCGCGAGGATATGGACCTCCGAAACCGGCAGCCGGATGATGTAGTGAATCCGGTTATTGAGGTTCCAGATTTTGCGTTCGGTCTTGAAATACTCGAACACATCGGACTGGGTGACCGCAACATCGACGCCACGCAGATACAGGAGGTCGTCGATGTTGGAGGCCGCCCCATAGGTAACCATCGGCAGAACGCGCAGATTGTCACCGTCGTCGAGAGCCTTCGCGAGTTCGTCTGCGAAGGTCATATAGGTGCCGGACATCAGGCCGCCGGCAACGCCGACGGTCCAGGCATTTCGCTTGTCCTTGATGGCAGCTTCGTTATTGCCGGCCTGTTTCAGCGATTCAGGGACCTTCTGAGCGAAGGCCGGCGCGATGATCGCGGACGCCGATAGAGCAGCCCATGCGGCAAGCGCCGCAACGAGTTTACGCATCACAACTTCCCCCTTCTACGATGTTGAGGCGCCGGTGTCAGGCGCCCGCTATCTCCATGTGAAAACAGAAACGGCCGGCAACGCGCACCCCCGCACGCATTGCCGGCCGATCGAAATGTTTTGCGGAACGTGACATCCGGACGCCGCGAGTGCGCCGAATTCACGCGAGTGCCTGGTCGCCGTCCCTTGCGACACCACTCTCATGTTACCCTCACCAACTTTGGCGCGATCAGCGATCGCAGCCTGATGAAACGAAAACCTCACGGGCATTCCGACTTCACGTCAGCTCGTTGCGCTTGCTTCGAGCCGACCGCATTGGCGCGGTCGCGAAAAGTTGAGTGGATTAGTGTCACGAATGAGGCGGAACGGTTTTGCTGTGTCGTCTGTGTTCGAATGCGCATGAGTCTTGCGTGGTAACGGCGCAACGAATTTGTTGCGCGCTTGCAAGCATGCGGTAGCGACGTAACGCTCCGCGGTAGCGACGTATTGCGTGCCGGTAGCGACGTAGCGCGATTTTAAAACTGATGTCGTTCGAAAATATTTTTTGCGTCGCGTGCTTTTAGGCGCCGTGTCGTCCGCGTTTGCTGTGCTGTCGGCAACGAGAGAATGCGTCGTGCGCAAAAAAAACCGCCCGGCTTTCGCCGGGCGGTGTTCTGGTCTGGTCGGCTTCGCTGGTTAGAACAGGATAGTCGGGGTCGCGGTAGCCCGGCGCGTCGATGACACCTGGTCCGCATTGCGTGGTGTCTGCTGCTCGATCTGGACGGTCGCGGCTGCCTCCGGCACGATCGTTGCGACAGGCTCCGGTGCGCGCTTCCTCGCTTGCCGCGGAGCCCGCGGTTCAGCCGGGGCTGCGATGTCGCGCAGACGCCGTCCACCATCCGGTAATACCACGACCTTGCTGCCGACCTTTACGCGTCCATAGAGATCGACCACATCATCGTTGAGCATACGGATGCAGCCGGACGACACGCGGCCGCCGATGGTCGACGGCGCGTTGGTGCCGTGGATCCGGTAAATGGAGTTACCGAGATACAGCGCGCGTGCGCCCATCGGGTTGCTCGGACCGCCGGCCATGAAGCGCGGCAGATAAGGCTGGCGCGCGATCATCTCTGCGGGCGGATTCCAGTCCGGCCATTCGGCCTTGCGGGCGACGCGCTGGGTGCCGGACCAGCGGAAGCCGTCGCGGCCGACGCCGATGCCGTAGCGTACGGCCTTGCCGTCGCCCAACACGTAATAAAGATAGGTGTTCGGCGTATCGACAATGATCGTGCCGGGTGCCTCTCGCGTGGAATAGGATACGATCTGCCGGCGCAGCCGCGACGGCATCTCGGCGCCGCCTTCGAACTCCTCGACGTCCTGGCCCGGCGCCACGCGGGCAAACGCAGGCGGCGCCTGATAGGACGGATCCGCAAAAGCGGATTGCTGCGCGGAGGCGGAATTCTGCGGGATCAGCAGGGCGAGAGACAGGGCGCCCAATACATACGCGGACCTGGTCATGGCATCCACTTTCTGCCGGTCTGCCCGCACCCCCCGATGCGACTAGAAATCCGGACTTGGTTTGGACTCTCGAGATTGTTTAAGTGCGAGACCGCAGAAGCGTTCCCGCACGATTTCGGCCCATCCGAGCCATGCTTAAACCATGGGTGTTTCAGCCAGCTTTGGCGGACCGCTAAAATTGAGCCGATTTTGCTGAAAAGTGGCGGCTCACGCCCGGCCTCGAAGGCGGGGGGCCGCCGCCATGACGGCTGGCCGCCCAAGCTTTATACTGTCGCAGGCGCAGATCTGAGCTTGCGGAGTGGTATCAGGCGCTGTTCCATGCCGCCCTGAGATCGGCGGGATCGCCGGGCGCCGGGCCCTGCGGCCCGCTCGCGTTTTGCAGAGAAGGATACAGAATATGCTTCGCCGTGTTGCAGTTTTCGGTCTGGCTCTCGGGGCGGTCGTCACCGCCGGGACCGCCTTTGCCCAGACCATTCCGACGATCCGGGTTGGCTGGACCATTCCCGCCGAGGAAGCCAAGTACTGGATGATGAAGCGCCCGGACAAATTCCCCAATCTGGGCAAGACCTACAAGATCGAATGGTCGCAGTTCAACGGCACCTCGCCGATGACCGCGGCGATGCAGGCGGGCGCGCTGGACTGCGCGACGCAAGGCGTGTTGCCGATCGCACAGAGCATGGCCGCCGGCAATCTCGACATGTATGTCATCGCCCAGCATGTCGGGGAGAAGCCCGGCAGTTTCTCGCTCTATTGGGCGGTGAAGGAAGACTCGCCGATCAAGACGGCCGCCGACCTGAAGGGCAAGACGGTCGGCATTTCGGTGATCGGCGGCGGCACCCACGCCCCCTTCAACATGATGCTGCGCAAGAATGGTGTCGATCCGGAGAAGGACATCAAGCTGGTCGAAGTGGGCTTCGCACTGTCGGAAGACGCGCTGCGTTCGGGCCGGGTCGATGCGGTCAACATGGTGCAGCCGTTTGCCGCGCGCGCGGAAGCCAAGGGCGGCGTGCGCAAGCTGTTCGCGCTAGAAGAGGCGCTTCCTAACATCGTTCATATCGTGGAAGCCTGCCGCAAGGACTTCGTGGACAAGAACCCGGAACTGGTTACGTCCTATGTCAAGGATCTGACCCTCGGCATGAAGATGGCGCTGGCCAACCGGCCGGAGACCATCCAGGTCGTGCATGAAGTGATGAAGGCACCGGTCGCGGCGCTCGACACCTATCTGCTCAAGCCGAATGATTTCGCGCGCGAGCCGGGTGCAGCCCCGAATTTCGCCGGCATCCAGGCGATGTTCGACGTCTATACCGAGAACAAGACGATCGGAAAGAAGCTCGACGCATCGACGCTGAAGCATCCGAAGATCGTCGCGCCGATGGAGTAACCGGTATCGTGTCCCGGATGCGGTGCAGCACGAAGTGTTGCACCGCTAAACCGGGACCCATCGTTGCTGGGTCCCGGTTCGGCAGCGCACCGTTTCACGCTGCGCCGCGCCCGGGACACGAGAGTGGTCGTCACGCCTCCGGCCACTCCGTATTACCCGCATGGGTGACCGCGCCCTTGTCGGCCTGGCCGACCAACTGCGCATATTTCGCCAGCAGCCCGGCCGGATGACGCGGCGCAGGCGCCTTCCAGGCCGCCCTCCGCCGCTCCATTTCCGCGTCGTCGATCAGGACGTCGATCGTGCGCGCGCCGCCATCGATGCGGATGCGGTCGCCGTTCTGCACCAGCGCCAGCGGGCCGCCAACGGCTGCTTCCGGCGCAATATGCCCGATACACATGCCGCGGGTCGCGCCCGAAAAGCGGCCGTCGGTGAGCAGTGCGACTTTCTCGCCCATCTGCTGGCCGTAGATGATCGCAGTGGTGCCGAGCATCTCGCGCATGCCGGGGCCGCCCTTCGGTCCCTCGTAACGGATGATCAGCACTTCGCCGGCCTGATAGTCGCGCTTGCGAACCGCGGCGGTGCAGGCGTCCTCGCCGTCAAACACCCGGGCGATGCCCTCGAACACCAATGACTTGAGGCCTGCCACCTTCAGCAATGCGCCGTCCGGGGCAAGATTGCCCTTCAGCACCGCGAGGCCGCCATCGGGACGAATCGCGCTCTCCGCGCGCCGCACGATCTCGCCATCCGGGTCGGGCGCAGCGCCATGCTCTTCCGCCAGCGTGCGGCCGGTAACGGTCAGGCAATCGCCATGCAAATTGCCTGAGCGGATCAGTTCGCGAATGATGATCGAGACGCCGCCGATGTCGTGCACGTCTTTTGCCAGGAAGCGCCCGCCGGGCCGCAGATCGCCGATCAGCGGCGTGCGCGCGAACACGGCTTCGACGTCGTCGACGGTGAAGGCGATGCCGGCTTCGTTGGCAATGGCCGGCAGATGCAGCGCCGCGTTTGTCGAGCCGCCGGTCGCGGCCACGATCGCGCAGCCATTCTCGATCGACTTGCGGGTGACCAGATCGCGCGGCAGCGGGCCGCCCCGCTTCAGGATATCCATCACGATCTCGCCGGCGCGCTGGGCAATCGCCGAGCGCTCGGCATAGACGCCGGGCACCATCGCCGAATTGGGGACGGTGAGGCCGAGCACCTCCGATACCATCGCCATGGTGTTGGCGGTGAATTGTCCGGCGCACGCGCCGATCGCCGGAATCGCAACGCGCTCCAGCACTTTCAGGTCGGCTTCCTTCATCTGGCCGGTCTGCACCGCGCCAACCGCCTCGTAGGAATCGAGTACGGTGACGTCGCGTCCGCCGAACCGGCCGGGCAGGGCTGCTCCGCCATAGACGAAGACCGACGGCACGTTGACGCGGACCATGCCCATCATCGATCCCGGCAACGTCTTGTCGCAGCCGCCGAAGGCGACGAGGCCGTCATAGGCATGGCCCTGCATCACGGCTTCGATCGAATCCGCGATGACCTCGCGGCTGACCAGCGAAAACTTCATGCCCTCGTGGTTCATGCCGATGCCGTCCGACACCGAGATGGTGGTGAATTCGCGCGGCGTGCCGCCGGCGGCTTCCACGCCCTGCTTGGCCCATTCCACCTGCGGATAATGTGTCATGTTGCAGGGCGTGTTCTCGCCCTTCATCGACACGACACCGATCATCGGCTTCTGGATCGCCGCATCGTCGAGGCCCATGCCGCGCATGAACGCACGATGGGGCGTACGGTCGATGCCGTCGCGGGTGATGGACGAACGCAGGCGCATTATACAATCTCCGTCATCGCCCGCGAAAGCGGGCGATCCAGTAAACACGATGTCCAAAATTGTCCACCGGATGCCGCGCTTTCGCGGGGCATGACAGGACGGGAAATGGCGCAGGATGACGGGTTGCGGGTTTATGCCCGGTCGCGGTGCCAGCCGACGGTGGCGTCCGGTTTGGAATCGACCGAGGCGAAATAGGGCTTGATGTCGAGCAGCGGCGTATTGTCCAGACAGTCGATGTTCTGGATCGACAGCGTCGTCCCATCGACTTTGATCAACTTCACCACGCTGAGCGCGATCGGGTTCGGCCGCACCGGCGAGCGCAGCGAAAAGGTGCCGCGGCCCTCACCGTAATGCCGCGGCGCCTGCGCCACGAGATCGCGGCGCGCGCGGTCCATCCAGTACAGCACGATCAGGTGCGTGCACGTCTCGACCTTGTCGAGCGCTTTGGCATAACGCAGATCGACCTCGATGGTGCAGATCGCGTCGGCTTCGCCGGCATTTTTCGGGCAGTCCTCGCGCTTCGTCCAGGGCGTGCGGATGCGGCCGATGAAATACAGCCCGGCATCGAAGGTCGCGGGAAGATCAACCGCGATCTCGCCCGGACGGATGGAAAGATCGGCTTCGGTTTTCGGATCGGCGGTCATGCGGTGGGTTTAGGGGAAATCCCTGGTACGTGCCACGCATCTCCGCAGGCGAGAGTGGCGTCATGCGGCGGGAGAGGGCGTCCTAACGGCCACGCGCCAGTCGGTAGCGCCAGCCCAGTCCGACACAAAAAGTTAACGCTTGCCCGAAAAGTGGGCTTGCGCCCATCGAATTAACGTATAAAGATATCCTTATATCAATTTTGAGCGTCGGGATGCGAGAATGACCGGGCCGCTGGCCTTCGATACCATGCATGACGCGCTGCGGGCAGTGGCCGAGGGCACCCGGCTGCGGATTCTCGCCCTGCTGGCCGAGGCCGAGCTGACCGTTTCCGACCTCACCGAAATCCTGCGCCAGTCGCAGCCGCGGATCTCGCGCCATCTCAAGTTGCTGTCGGAAGCGAACCTGATCGAGCGCCATCGCGAGGGCGCCTGGGCTTTTTTCCGGGTCGCCGAAAGCGGTGACTCAGCCGGAGTCGCACGGATGATCGTGGAACGGCTCGATCCGTCCGATCCCGTCATCGGCCGCGACCGTGAAAGGCTCGCCGCGGTACGCGAGGCGCGCGCGGTGGCGGCGCAGAATTATTTCCGTGAACACGCCGCCGAATGGGATCGCATCCGCAAGCTGCATGCGGCGGATGAGGCAGTCGAGCAGGCGATCGTGAAGGCGCTGGGCGACAAGCCGTTCCGGTCGCTGCTGGATCTCGGCACCGGCACCGGGCGGATGCTGGAATTGTTCGGCGCGCAGATCGAGCGTGGCATCGGGATCGACATGTCGCTCGACATGCTGCTGCTGGCGCGCGCGCGGCTGGAGCGTGCCGGCCTGCGCCATTGCAGCGTGCGCCAGGGCGACATCTACGACCTGTCGCTGCCGCGCGATTCCTTCGACGTCATCATCGTTCACCAGGTGCTGCACTTCCTGGATGACGGTGCGCGCGCGATCCGCGAGGCGGCGCGTGTGCTGGCGCCATCGGGACGGTTGCTGGTCGTCGATTTCGCCCCGCACGAACTCGAATTCCTGCGCGAGGAACATGCGCATCGCAGGCTCGGCTTCGCGCCCGACACCATGGCGCAATGGTTTGCCGCCGCGGGTCTCGACGTCACCATGCACAAGAACATTGCGCCGGAACGCGGCACCGACGGCAAGATCGCGGTGTCGCTCTGGCTCGCACAGGATCGCCGGCTGCGGATCGCCGGACGTCAGGAGGTTGCATGACCATCGATATCAATCGCCGGGTCAGCCGGGTCGTGAATGGTCGCGGCAAGACGCTGCGGGTGTCGTTCGAATTCTTTCCGCCCAAGACCGAGGAGATGGAACGCTCGCTCTGGGAGGCGATCGAACGGCTGGCGCCGCTCGAGCCGAATTTCGTTTCGGTCACCTATGGCGCTGGCGGATCGACCCGCGAGCGCACCCACGCGACGGTGAAGCGCATCCTCGACGAAACGGCGCTCGTGCCGGCGGCGCACCTGACCTGCGTCGATGCCACCCGCGATGAGGTCGACGCGGTGGTTCGCAATTATCGCGATATCGGCGTCAAGCATATCGTGGCGTTGCGCGGTGACGCGGCAGGCGGTGCCGGCAGCGCCTATGTGCCGCATCCGGGTGGCTATCAGAATGCCGCCGACCTCGTTGCCGGCATCAAGCGGATCGGCGATTTCGAAGTATCGGTCTCGGCATACCCCGAGAAGCATCCGGATTCGCGCCACGGCAATGTCGATCTGGACATGCTCCAGGCCAAGGTCGATGCCGGCGCTACGCGCGCGATCACCCAGTTCTTTTTCGAGAACGATCTCTATTTTCAGTATGTCGATCGGGTGCGCTCGCGCGGCATCGATATCCCGATCGTGCCGGGCATCGTGCCGGTGCAGAACTTCAAGCAGGTGAAGAATTTCGCCGAACGCTGCGGCACCTTCATTCCGAACTGGCTGGCCGAGCGCTTCGAAGGGCTCGACGACGACGTGGCCACGCGCAAGCTCGTCGCGGCCGCCATCGCCGCCGAACAGGTGTTCAATCTCGCCGATCGCGGCGTCACCGACTTCCATTTTTATACGATGAACCGCGCCGACCTCGTCTACGCGATCTGCCACATGCTAGGCCTGCGCCCGGCCGAGAAGGCAGCGGCCTGAGCTTCGCCCGCGTTTCCAAGGATGCAGTGAGAGTCATGAAGCTATCCAAGTCCGAAGCCACCCTCCGTTCACTTGCATCCGAGCGCATCCTGCTGCTCGACGGCGGCATGGGCACGATGCTGCAGCAGCGGCGCTTCGACGAAGCCGCGTTCCGTAACTCGCGCTTCAAGGACTGGGAGCACGATGTCCGCGGCAACAACGATCTGCTGATCCTGACCCAGCCGGACGCCGTGCGTGAGATCCATCTCGCCTATTTCCAGGCTGGCGCCGACATCGTCTCCACCAACACCTTCTCCTCGACCGTGATCGCGCAGGCCGATTACGGCATGGAGAGTCTCGTTCCGGAGCTGAACCGCGTGGGTGCGCAGCTCGTTCGCGACGCGGCCATCAGCGCGCAGAAGCGCGACGGGCGCCAGCGCTTTGTCGCCGGCGCCATCGGCCCGACCAACCGTACCGCGTCGATTTCGCCGGACGTGAACAATCCTGGTTTCCGCGCGGTTTCGTTCGACGACCTGAAGGCGGCGTATGCCGAGCAGGCCGCGGCGTTGCTCGAAGGCGGCGTCGACATCCTACTGCTGGAGACCATTTTCGACACACTGAACGCCAAGGCCGCGCTCTACGCCATCGCCGAACTGGAAGAGGCGCGTGGCGAGAAGATTCCGGTGATGATCTCCGGCACCATCACCGACCTGTCCGGGCGCATGCTGGCCGGCCAGACGCCGGAAGCGTTCTGGAATTCGATCCGCCATGCCGCGCCGCTCTCGGTCGGTCTCAATTGCGCACTCGGCGCCAAGGAAATGCGCGCGCATATCGCCGAACTCTCGCGCGTCGCCGATACGCTAATCTGCGCCTATCCGAATGCCGGGCTGCCCAACGAGTTCGGTCTTTACGACGAGAGCCCCGAGCACATGGCTGACCTGCTCTCGGAATTCGCCGGTTCCGGTATCGTCAACATCGTCGGCGGCTGCTGCGGCACCACGCCCGAGCATATGCGCGCTATTGCGCAGGCTGTGGCTGACAAGAAGCCGCGCACGATTCCGGTGATCGAGCGGAAGCTGCGGCTGTCCGGGCTCGAGCCATTCACGCTGACCGACGCCATTCCCTTCGTGAATGTCGGCGAGCGCACCAATGTCACCGGCTCGGCCAAATTCCGCAAGCTGATCACTGCCGGCGACTACACCGCGGGCCTTGCCATCGCGCGCGAGCAGGTCGAGAACGGCGCCCAGATCATCGATGTCAACATGGACGAGGGCCTTCTCGATTCCGAGAAGGCGATGGTCACCTTCCTGCACCTGATCGCCGCCGAGCCGGATATCGCGCGCGTGCCGATCATGATCGATTCATCGAAATTCGAGGTGATGGAAGCCGGTCTGAAATGCGTGCAGGGCAAGTGCATCGTCAATTCGATCTCGATGAAGGAAGGCGAGGATGCCTTCATTCATCACGCCAAGACCGTCCGCCGCTACGGCGCGGCGGTGGTGGTGATGGCGTTTGACGAGCAGGGCCAGGCCGACACCATCGAGCGCAAGACGGCGATCTGCGAGCGCGCCTACGACATTCTGGTCAATCAGGTGGGCTTTCCGCCGGAAGACATCATCTTCGATCCGAACATCTTCGCGGTCGCGACCGGCATCGAGGAACACAACAATTACGGCGTCGCGTTCATCGAGGCGGCGCGCTTCATCCGCGAGAAGCTGAAGCACGCCCATGTCTCCGGCGGCGTGTCGAATCTCTCGTTCTCGTTCCGCGGCAACGAGCCGGTGCGCGAAGCGATGCATTCGGTATTCCTCTATCATGCCATCAAGGCCGGCATGGATATGGGTATCGTCAACGCCACGCAGATGGCGGTCTATGACGATCTCGATCCGGAGCTGCGTGAGGCCTGCGAGGACGTGGTGCTCAACCGCCGCGAGGACGCGGCCGAGCGGCTGCTCGACATCGCCAAGCGCTTCTTCGGCCAAACCCGTGAAAAGACCGAGGCCGATCTCGCCTGGCGTAGCTGGCCGGTCGGAAAAAGACTGTCGCATGCGCTGGTGCACGGCATCACCGATTTCATCACCGTCGACACCGAGGAAGCACGGCTGGCCGCAACGCGTCCGCTCGACGTGATCGAAGGCCCGCTGATGGACGGCATGAATGTGGTCGGCGACCTGTTCGGCTCCGGCAAGATGTTCCTGCCGCAGGTGGTGAAGTCGGCGCGGGTGATGAAGCAGGCGGTGGCCTATCTGATGCCGTTCATGGAGGACGAGAAAGCCGCCAACGACAAGGGCCAGAGCAATTCGGCCGGCAAGGTGCTGCTCGCCACGGTCAAGGGCGACGTGCACGACATCGGCAAGAACATCGTCGGCGTCGTGCTCCAGTGCAACAACTACGAAGTGATCGACCTTGGCGTCATGGTGCCGGCGGCGAAGATTCTCGAAACCGCGCGGCAGGAACAGGTCGACATCATAGGCCTGTCCGGGCTGATCACGCCGTCACTCGACGAGATGTGCCATGTGGCGGCCGAGATGGAGCGGCAGAATTTTGATCTGCCGCTTCTGATCGGCGGCGCCACCACCAGCCGCGTCCATACCGCGGTGAAGATCCATCCGAATTACCGCAAGGGCCAGGCGGTCTATGTCACCGATGCCAGCCGCGCGGTCGGCGTTGCGCAGGCGCTGATGTCAAAGGACGGGCGTGCCGCCTATGTCGAGAATACGCGCACGGAATATGCGCAGATCGCTGCCGCCCATGCGCGCGGGCAGGACGACAAGAAGCGGCTGTCGCTCGCGGAAGCGCGCGCCAACGGCCTGGTGCTCGACCCGAAACAGGCGCTTGCACCGCGACCCCAATTTCTCGGCACACGCGTTTTCGAAAACTATCCGCTGTCGAAGCTGGTCGACTACATCGACTGGACGCCGTTCTTCCAGACATGGGAATTGACCGGACGTTACCCGGCGATCCTGCACGACGAGAAATACGGCGAGGCGGCGCGCTCACTGTTCGCGGATGCGCAGGCGATGCTGAAGCAGATCGTGGACGAAAAGTGGATCCAGGCCTCGGCGGTGATCGGCTTCTGGCCTGCGGCGCGGGATGGCGACGATGTCCGCGTATTCGACGATGCCGGGACCAGTCAGATCGCCACGCTGCACGGGCTGCGCCAGCAGATCGCGCGCCGTGACGGACGGCCCAATGTTTCGATTGCCGATTTCGTTGCGCCGCAGGCGGACGGCGTGACCGATCATGTCGGCGCGTTTGCCGTGACGGCTGGCATCGGCGAAGACGTGATTGCCGAACGCTTCAAACGAGCCAACGACGATTATTCGGCCATCATGATGTCCGCGTTGGCGGATCGTCTGGCGGAGGCCTTCGCCGAGCATCTGCATCAGCGCGTGCGCAAAGAATTCTGGGGCTATGCACCGGACGAGACCTTCACGCCGGCCGAATTGATCGCCGAGAGTTACCAGGGCATCCGGCCGGCACCCGGCTATCCGGCGCAACCCGACCATACCGAGAAGGAGACGCTGTTCCGGCTGATCGAGGGTGAGCGCATTGGCATCACGCTCACGGAGAGCTTCGCGATGTGGCCGGGCGCCTCGGTCTGCGGGCTCTATTTCAGCCATCCGCAAAGTCAGTATTTCGGTGTCGGCAAGATCGAGCGCGACCAGGTTGCGGACTATGCGCGCCGCAAGGGTTGGAGCATCGCCGAATGCGAGCGCTGGCTGGCGCCGGTGCTGAACTACAATCCGGCGACCGTGGAGAAGGCGCAGGCGGCTTAGTCTGCCTTTCTGTCAGCGAACCCGGAAACGTAACACCAGACAGCAAAACACCGGAGGGCTCATCGCCGCTCCGGTGTTTCGAAACTCAAAGCCGCCCCATACGCCGCGGCGATTGTTGGTCTTACAGCCAAAGTCCGAGAATCTCAGAACGCTCCGAGCAGAACCGCGCTCACGAAAGCGAACACGGCAAAGACAGCGAGGACGTTGAGTTTCAGGGAAAGTTCCATAAGGCCTCCCTTCGCTGACATGAAGTAATGTTAACAGATCGGGCAACCCGCTCGAAGGCCTCAATGCCGCACTTCGCAAAAAGTGCCCGCGGAACGGGGAAAAAGGTGTCTAGTTCGCGACCAAGTCACTGACAATTCAGCACAATTTAATTTTTCAGGGTGCGGTGCGGCGGCCATAAGCCATTGATTTCATTGGGCTGGCTCTGCGCGTTCTGCAGGCGACCGGGGCAAGATTCTACCGAATTATCCCTGCAACCCGACCATCCGCTCCGCGATCCGGCGCGCGCTCGGCAGCACGAAGAAGGCCGTGATCGCCGCGATCGGCCAGGCCACCACGAAGGCTTTCGACCATTGCCTGACGAATGTCGGGTCAAATCCGACGGCCAGCCAGGTCGCGACAAAGGTCACGATCACGCAGATCACAAGGGTCATCAGCGCGCCAGTCAGCGCGCGCACCCGCCAGTCCATTCTGTATCCTCCCCGGCATTCCTGGTCTTGCCCGCGTCTTGCCTGTTTTTTTGGCCGCGGGAACCGGAGGCCTTATACCCAGCAGCGGCCCCGGTCACCATCCGGTAACGATAACGAATAGCGCCGCGCTCAGGTGAATGACCCGTTAACATTGTCCTTCGCATTGTCCGCATCATGCTGCGGACCTTGTGTCATCACTGGCGCAGATGCGTCACCGGATTGAGCCTCGTCCTGCTGGCCGGTTGCGCCGGGCATTATCTCGTCCAGCGCGAGCCGTGGCGGAAGGATGCCGAACTCGCCTGCCTGCAATCCGGCGCGGTGAGGGAAAGCGGCACCATCGTGCGCGTCGAGCCGATCAACGGCCCCGGCATGTGCGGTGCGGATTTTCCGCTGAAGGTCGCGGCCCTGGGCGATCAGCCGCTGCTTGGTTATTCGGATATTCGTCCGCCGGGCGAGGTGCCGAATGCCGGTCCGCAGCGCTGGCCGGTGACGACGGTGCCGGCCGCGCGCACCGCCGCGCCAGCGCGCTCCGATCCCGAACCGGTGCGCTCCTATCCCGACGACGAGCCCCGCTTTGCCAATCCGGCTCGGCCGTCCGCCGTGCAGCGCCAGCCGCTGACGCCGGCGGCGTCGAGACAGAATGCCGGCGCGCCGCTGCAGATCGTGCCGCGAACATCTGGTGTTGGCTCCGGTGACCGCGGCATCGCGCGGCCGTCATCCGAGCCATCGATCGATGACGCAGATATTGCTGCGCCGCGCAGCGATTCGCGATCGCCCTATCCGATGCCGCCGAAATCGCAGACCTATCCGCCGCCGATGCGGACCGCGGCGCAGTCGCGCTCTGCTCCGGCGCAATCAACCGTACCCTTGGGAGGCAGCGCGATTTCGGCATTGGGCCCGGTGGAAATAAAGCCCGCAGCCACGCTCGCCTGTCCGATGGTGTCGGCGCTCGATCGCTGGATCATCGATTCGGTGCAGCCGGCGGCCCGGCGCTGGTTCCGCCAACCGGTTGTCGAGATCAGACAGATCTCGGCCTATTCCTGTCGGGGAATGAACGGCCAGCGCGGTGCGCGCATTTCAGAACATGCTTTCGGCAATGCGCTCGACATCTCGTCGTTCACGCTTGCCGACGGGCGGCGCATCACGGTGAAGGATGGCTGGCGGGGGGCTCCGGAGGAGCAGGGCTTTCTGCGCGACGTGCAGGGGGCCGCCTGCGAGCAATTCAACACGGTGCTGGCGCCGGGCTCGAACCGCTTCCACTACGACCATTTCCATTTCGACCTGATGCGGCGCCACAGCGCCAATCGCATCTGCAATCCGGATCAGGTTTCGGGTGATGCGATTGCGGCGAAAGTCGCGCGCGAGCGTGGCCAGGCCTGGCGACCAGTGCCGGCCGCCACCGGTTCGTTCGGACGAGCCGGTGAAAATTCTCGCAGTGCGCTCAACGGCCGGCCGAAGACCGCGGCCAAGGCGAGGTCAAAGCGTAACATTCTCGACGACGACGACTGGATCGAGGACGACGGGCCACGGCCGTTGGAATGATGTGTCTCGAGTCCGCGCGAGCCAGAAACTCCGTTCATTCCCCGCACAAGCGGGGAGCCGGGTTTGTGAGTCTGGGCCCCCGCTTTCGTGGGGACGAGCGGACAACTAGATAGAACTGCGATGCACGACAATTCCCACGATCACGCCGGCCATTTGCAGGCTGGCCATTCGCACGCCCACGCGCCGAAGGATTTCGGGCGCGCCTTCGCGATTGGCGTGGCGCTCAATCTTGGCTTCGTCGCGGTCGAGGCGATTTTCGGAATTCTCGCCAATTCCACTGCGCTTCTGGCCGATGCCGGGCATAACCTCGGCGACGTGATCGGCCTCTTGATCGCTTGGGGCGCGGCCAGCCTGGCGAAGCGTCCGCCGAGCGAGCGCTTCACTTACGGCCTGCGCGCCTCGTCGATTCTTGCGGCACTCGGCAACGCGCTGCTGCTGATCTTCGCCTGCGGCGCGATCGCCTGGGAGGCGGTGTGGCGCTTCACCGATCCGCAGCCGGTTGCAAGCGTGACTGTCATGATCGTGGCCGGGATCGGCATCCTTATCAACGGCTTCACGGCCTGGCTGTTCATGAGCGGGCGCGAGGGTGATCTCAATATCCGCGGCGCCTATCTGCATATGGTGGCAGATGCCGGTGTCTCGTTCGGCGTCGTGCTCGCCGGTGCGGCGATCATGCTGACCGGCTGGCTCTGGCTCGATCCGGTGACCAGTCTGGCGATCGTTGCAATCATTCTCTGGAGCACCTGGGGGCTGCTGCGCGACTCGATCACGCTCGCGCTCGCCGCGGTGCCGCGGAACATCGAGCTTGCGAAAGTCAAAGCCTGTCTCGAAGAACTGCCCGGCGTCGCGCGGGCGCATCACGTGCATGTCTGGGGCATGAGCACCAGCGAAGTTGCGCTCACCGCGCATCTCGTCATGCCGGGCGGACATCCGGGCGACGATTTCCTGACGGCGGCCGCGCATGAACTGCGTGAGCGGTTCGGAATCGCGCATCCGACATTGCAGATCGAGACCGGTGACAGAGCCTCAGACGTCGCGGATTAGACTGCATCGTTCTGCCGCAGGCGCATTTAGCCCGCATTCATCAATGCCAAGGCAAATGCGCCTCGCATGGGGGCAAACGAAAGCAAGGAACGAGGAACTGAAACGAACATGAAAAAGACCCTGCTTGCCATGGCTGCGCTGACGGCGGTCGCCGCAGCGGCGCCGGTTGGATTTACCGGCGTTGCCGAAGCGCGCGACGGTTGCGGCCGCGGCTTCTATTTCAACGGTTTCCGCTGCGTGCCGATGCGCGCCGGGCCTCCCGTGGTTGTGGTTCCACCGCCGGTTTATGTTCCGCCACCGCCGCCGCGTTATGTGGCACCGCGCGGCTTCGTGTTTGCCGGTGCCGATCGCTGGGGCAAGCCGCAATATTATCCCGGTCCGCGCGGACAATGCCCGCGTGGTTTCACTCTGCAAGCGGGCCTCTGCAAGCCATATCGCGGCTTCTGACCGACGTCCGCAAAACTCTGCGATCGGATAGTATCGATCGCAGAGGTTACGATGATGGCTTGCCATAACCGCCAGCGGTGGGCACCTGGATGATGATCGCTTCATCCGCGTCGATCATGGTGGCGTCGCAGCCTTGCAGATTTTCGACTGTGCCATCCCTGCGCCGCACTGCGTTCTGGCCGGTCTGACCGGCCTCACCGCCAGCCAGCCCGAACGGACGCACACGGCGATGGCCGGTGAGCAGCGTGCATTCCATCTTTTCGAGGAAGCGGATTGTGCGCCGGATGCCGTCGCCCGCGTGCCATTTCCCTTGGCCGCCCGAGCCCTTGCGGATGTGAAAGTCCTCCAGCACCACCGGATAGCGGAATTCCAGGATTTCCGGGTCGGTGAGACGGGTGTTGGTCATATGGGTATGAACCGCATCGGTGCCGTTGAAACCGGGACCGGCCGGTGAGCCCGAGCAGATCGTCTCGTAATATTGATAGCGCGTGTTGCCGAAATTCAGATTGTTCATCGTGCCCTGCGCGGCGGCGAGCGCGCCGAGCGCGCCGAACAGGCAATTGGTCACCGCCTGCGACACTTCGACATTGCCGGCCACCACGGCAGCCGGATATTCCGGCGTCAGCATCGTGCCTTTCGGGATCACGATGTTGATCGGCCGCAGGCATCCGGCATTCATCGGGATGTCGTCGTCGACCATCACGCGGAATACGTAGAGCACCGCCGCGCGCGTCACCGGTTCGGGCGCATTGAAATTGGTCGGCTGCTGCGGCGAGGTGCCGGTAAAATCGACGGTCGCTTCGCGCTTCTTCCGGTCGACCGAAATCTTGACGCGGATCACATTGCCCTGATCCATCTCGTAGGAAAATTCGGAATTGTGCAGGCGGTCGATCACGCGCCGCACGCTTTCGGCGGCGTTGTCCTGCACATGCTTCATGTAGGCCTGCACCACCGGCAGCGAGAATTGCGCGACCATTTTGCGCAATTCCTGCACGCCCTTTTCGTTGGCGGCGATCTGCGCCTTCAGGTCGTTGACGTTCTGAACCGGATTGCGTGCCGGATATTTCGCGCCGGTGAGCGCTGCGTAGATCTCCCGCTCGCGGAAGCGGCCGCGATCCACCAGCTTGAAATTATCGAGATAGACGCCTTCCTCCTCGATATTGGTCGCGTTCGGCGACATCGAACCCGGCGAAATGCCGCCGACATCCGCGTGGTGCCCACGCGAAGCGACCCAGAACAGGATCTTGCGCTTGGTGCCGTCGAACACCGGCGTACAGACCGTGATGTCCGGCAGATGGGTGCCGCCGTTATAGGGGGCGTTGATCGCATAGACATCGCCCGGCCGGATGCGGCCCTTGTTCTCACGGATGATGGTTTCGACCGCGCGGTCCATCGATCCGAGATGCACCGGCATGTGCGGGGCGTTGGCCACAAGCGCGCCGTCGCCGGAAAACACCGCGCAGGAGAAGTCCAGACGTTCCTTGATATTCACGGAATAGGCGGTGTTCTGCAGAGCAACTCCCATCTGCTCGGCGATCGACATGAACAGGTTGTTGAACACCTCCAGCATCACCGGGTCGGCCCTGGTGCCAACCGCCGCGACGCGCTTGAGTTTCTTAAAGCGAGTCAACACCAGATGGTTTTTCGCGGTCAGCGCCGCCTGCCAGCCGGGCTCGACGACGATGGTCTGGTGCGGCTCAATAATAATCGCCGGGCCTTTCACCTTTTGCCCGGGCTTGAGCTGATCGCGCGTATAGACCGCGGCCCTGTGCCATGTTCCCTGAGAGAAAAACCGGGTGCGGCGGGCAGGCGAGGGCAGCTTGCCCAGCGTCGTCTTCAGCTTGCGTTCGCGGAATTTTGCGCCGCCGCCGATCGCCTCGACCGAAACCGCTTCCAGCACCAGCTCCTTGTTGCGGTCGATGAAGCCGAATTGCGCCTTATGCGCCTTCTCGAAGGCGCGCGTCATCGCGGCGAGGCTGCCGGCCGTCACCACCAGCGCTGTGTCGGTGCCCGCATAGCGAATATGCGCGCGCGCGATGACCTTGATCGCGCGTGCGGCGACGCCTTGGCTCGCGACTTCATCCCTCACAGCCTTGCCAAGCGCCTTGCTGAGCCGGTTCAGCGTCTTCAGCGCCTTGCCGCCGAGCGGTTCCTCGATCGCCTGCTGGCGCGTGGCGCGGATATCGGCCAGCCCCATCCCGTAGGCGGACAGGAGCGACGAGAACGGATGGATCAGCACGCTGGTCATGCCGAGCGCATCCGCGACCAGACAGGCATGCTGCCCGCCGGCACCGCCAAAGCAGTTCAGCGCGTAGCGGGTGACGTCGTACCCGCGCTGCACGGAAATCTTCTTGATCGCGTTCGCCATGTTCTGGACCGCGATCCGGATGAAGCCGTCGGCGATGTCCTCGGGCTTGCGCCCGCCGCCGACTTCGGAAGCGAGCGTAGCGAAAGCGTCGCGCACGGCACCGTCGTCGAGCGGCTGGTCCTGTGCGGGGCCGAAAATCTTCGGGAAGAAATCCGGGATCAGCTTTCCGGCCATCACATTGGCGTCGGTCACGGCGAGGGGGCCGCCGCGCCGGTAGCATGTCGGCCCCGGATTTGCGCCCGCGGAATCCGGGCCGACCCTAAAGCGCGCGCCGTCGAAATGCAGGATCGAGCCGCCGCCCGCCGCGACGGTGTGGATGCGCATCATCGGCGCCCGCATGCGCACGCCCGCGACCTCGGTCTCGAACGCGCGTTCGTATTCGCCGTCATAATGCGACACGTCTGTCGAGGTGCCGCCCATGTCGAAGCCGATGACGCGGGTGAAGCCGGCTTCGCGCGCGGTTTCCGCCATCGACACCACGCCGCCCGCCGGGCCGGACAGGATCGCATCCTTGCCCTGGAACAGGTCGGCTGCGGTGAGCCCGCCGGACGACATCATGAACATGAGCTTGGCGCTGGAGCGCCGTGCGTCGAGCTCTGTCGCCACCCGCTCCACATAGCGCCGCAGGATTGGCGACAGATACGCATCGACAACAGTGGTATCGCCTCGGCCGACAAACTTGATCAGCGGCGAGACCTCGTGGCTGACCGAGACCTGCGGAAAGATGCGGCGCGCAAGCTCGGCGACCTGCTTCTCGTGCTCCGGATAGCGGTAGGCATGCATGAACACGATCGCGGCGGCGCGGATGCCGTCGTCATGGGCGCGGCGAAGCTTGGGCTCGACCGCGGCGAGGTCGGGCGTCTGCTCGACTGTGCCATCCGCCCGCACGCGCTCGTCGATTTCGATGACGCGCTCGAACAGCATGTCCGGCTTGATAATTTCCTTCGCGAAGATCTTCGGCCGCGCCTGGTAGCCGATGCGCAAAGCGTCGCGAAAACCGCGCGTGGTGATCAGCAGCGTGCGGTCGCCCTTGCGCTCCAGCAGCGCATTGGTCGCGACCGTGGTGCCCATTTTCACCGCGCCGATGCGCCCCGGGGGGATCGCTTCGTTCGGTTTCAGGCCGAGCAATTCCCTGATTCCCTGCACCGCTGCGTCGGGATAGGCCTCGGGATTCTCGGAGAGAAGCTTGTGTGCGACCAGGTGACCGTCCGGCTTGCGTCCGACGACGTCAGTGAAGGTCCCGCCGCGATCGATCCAGAAATCCCAGGATGCGGAGGGGGGACGGGGGCTGTTGCGGGTCATGAGCAGGGTGTCGCCGGGGAGGGAAGGAGTCGCGGCATCATGGTCTTATGATTGCGTCATCGCCGCAACCCGATCCAGCCCGGACTCGGTCATGCGGCGTTTGACGCCTGCCGCAAACTGGCGCAATGCATGATTTGCGCAGGGAGACGACCACATTGGCGCTGACGCGACGCATCGGAGAATGGATCGACATGCGGCTCGGCCGCAACGGGATCGAGCCTGCGCTGCAGGCCGGCGCCGTTCCCTACACGATGGTCCGTGGCACCCCGGTTTTTCTGCTGATCACCTCACGCGGCACCGGGCGCTGGATCTTTCCGAAGGGCTCGCCGATGAAAGGATACGAGCTCTGGCAGGTGGCGGCGCGCGAGGCCTATGAGGAAGCGGGGATCGAGGGCGAAGTCGAAACGGTGCCGATCGGGCGCTATCGCGGTTTTAAGGGAAGTCTCCGGACCGCGCCGATCGAGGTCCAGATGTTTCCGTTGAGGGTCGTCCGGCAACTCGACGACTGGCCGGAAAAGGAAAGCCGCCACCGGCACTGGGTCATTCTGGCCGAAGCCCGACGGCTCTTGTCGGATCCCCAACTCGTGGAAATGGCGGCGCGCGTCCACAAACGCGCGCTGCAAACCGCTCAGCCTGCGAAAGCGGCCATCACCGCGTAGAGGATTGCGGCCAAAACGGCCGTGGCCGGCACGCTGATGACCCAGGCAGCGACGATTCCGAACACATGCTGGCGGCGCACCAGCTTGCGTCTCTCGCGCTTCTGGAAGTTTGTCAGGGCCTGTTCCGGCGTCTTGTTGAGCTTTGATGGTTCGAGCAACAGCGAGCGCGGTCGTACCGCCGGATTGGGCACGCCCTTGTTGGTCAGGAACTCGCGCAGGTAGCCGACCCCGAAAATCGCCCCGATCGCGGTATGGGTGGAGGAAATCGGCATGCCGAAGGCGGATGCCACGAGGACGGTAATCGCCGCCGCAAGTGCAACGCAAAAGGCGCGGATGGCGTCCATTTTGGTGATTTTTTCGCCGACGGTGCGGATCAGTTTCGGTCCAAACAGCGCCAGACCGACAGCGATTCCCACCGCGCCGATCAGCAACACCCAGAACGGCAATTCGACATTTTCGGGCGAGGCGAGGCCGGTGCTGGCAGTGGATACGATGGCGGCCAGCGGACCCACGGCATTTGCCACGTCGTTGGCGCCGTGCGCGAAGGACAGCAGCGCCGCCGAGCAGATCAGCGGCAGGGTGAACAGCGCGCTCACATCCTTGCGTCGGTTCTCCATGCTGCGCGCGCGCTGATCAACCCAGGGGCGGGCGGCGAAATAAGCGGCTGCGAAAGCCGCGATGCCGAAAGTGACGATCGCGTAGAGCGGCGCCTGCCAGACCCGGTTGAGCCCCTTGTCGACCAGATACATGGCAAACACGCCGGCCATCAGCGCGATGATGACGGGAACCCAGCGCTGCGCCGCCACAATCTTGTTTTTGCGGAACAGAATGCCCCATTTGATGAAGCCGAGGAGCGCGGCCGCAATCAGGCCCCCCATCACCGGCGAGATCACCCAGCTTGCGACGATGGTGCCAATCACCGGCCAGACCACCATGTTGATCCCGGCCGCTGCGACGCCCGCGCCCATGACCCCGCCGATCACCGAGTGGGTGGTGGACACCGGAGCACCCAGAAAGGTGGCGAGATGAATCCAGGCCGCCGCCGCCAGCAGGGCCGCCGACATCACCAGCACGAAGTTGATGGGCGGCAAGTTCGCATCCGGTTGCAGCAGGTCGCGGGAAATCGTCCGCACGACGTCGCCGCCGGCGATCAGTGCGCCCGCGGCCTCGCAGATCGCGGCGATCACGAGCGCGCTGGTCATGGTCAGGGCGCGGCTGCCGACCGCCGGCCCCATATTGTTGGCGACGTCGTTGGCGCCGATTCCGAGCGCCATATAGGCCGCAATCAGCGCCGCGACCACCACCAGATAGCTGAGCGGCCCGGCCGCGACCGAGATCCCGGCGAGAACAACCGTTCCCATCAGGAACACGATCAGGAGTCCCGGTTTTGCCAGCGAACGGGTGATGTCCTGCGTCGCGTGTTCGATCCGGACGACCTTTTTCAGGTCCTTGTCGAGTACGCTTTTGGCCAAAGGAATCCGCAATCCTTCCGGACGATGAGGGCACGCCGTTAGCATGTCCGGGGTGGAAAGACATGCCGCACTGCACTGAACCTGTTGAAAGGTCACGCGGCTCTCGGCGCGGGGCAGCCTCCAGCCCGCGCCCGCTTTGTCACGAGTCTTGCATTGTCGCCGTGTTGCCCATCATCATCGACGGGCGCGGGGGGTGAGTATGGTCAGATTGTTCCTGGACCGTCTTTATCTGCTGTCCGGTTACCTGGCCGGGCTTTTCCTCATCGCCATTTTCGTCCTGATGATGCTGTTATCCGCCGGACGGCCGCTCGGGCTTAACATCCCGGCGGGGGACGATTTTGTGTCCTGGTGCATGGCGGCGACCGCCTTTCTTGGGCTCGCTCATACGTTTCGCCACGGCGAGATGATCCGCGTCGGTTTGCTGATCGACCGGTTGGAGGGGCGGATCAAACGGGTCGTCGAAATTGGTGTGCTGCTGATTGGCAGCGGCTTCACCGGTTTCTTTGCCTGGCACGCCGCCGTGATGACGTGGCAGTCATACATGTTCAATGACATGTCGCAGGGCGTCATTGCCGTGCCGCTCTGGATTCCGCAACTCGGCTATAGCGGCGGACTTGCGATCCTGCTGATCGCTCTCGTGGACGAGTTGATCCATGTGATGCGCGGCTATCCGCCGCGCTACGAGAAGCCGAAGCCGAAAACGGCGGAGGAGATCGTGGAACAGGCGGTCCAGAGCGCGGTCTGACATGGAGCTTCTCACCGCAGCGGCGATCCTGTTCGGCTTCCTGATCGTCCTGCTCACGTTCGGCGTGTGGATCGGAATCGCGTTGCTCGCGACCGGCTGGGCCGGCATGCAGTTCGCCGGCGGTGCTATTCCTGCTGGTCCGGTGCTCGCGACGACGGTCTGGGGCAATTCTGCGTCATGGTCGCTCGCAGCACTCCCGCTGTTCATCTGGATGGGCGAGATCCTGTATCGCACACGGCTGTCGGAAGAAATGTTCCGCGGCTTCGCGCCCTGGCTGAACTGGCTGCCGGGACGGCTGATGCATGTGAATGTACTGGCTTGCGGCGTGTTCGGATCGGTGTCCGGTTCATCGGCGGCCACCTGTGCCACCGTTGCCAAGATCGCATTGCCGGAACTGAACAAGCGCGGCTACGACGAAAAGCTCGCGCTCGGGTCGCTCGCCGGTGCCGGAACGCTGGGCATCCTGATTCCTCCGTCGATCACGATGGTGGTCTATGCGGTGCAGGCCAATGTCTCGATCATCCAGGTCTTCCTTGCGGGCTTCCTGCCGGGTTTGCTGGTGATGGCATTGTATTCCGGCTACATCGCCGGCTGGTCGATCCTCAATCCGCATCGCACGCCGCCGGCCGATCCGCCGATGGCGTTTCGAGAGAAGTTGCGCGAGTCGGCGAATCTCATTCCGGTGCTGCTGCTCATCACGTTCGTGTTCCTGTCACTCCTGATGGGCTGGGCGACCGCAACCGAGTGCGCGGCCTGGGGTGTCCTCGGTTCGCTGGCCATTGCCTGGTGGCAAGGTTCGCTGTCGCGGGAGTCATTCTGGGCCAGCGTGATGGGCGCCACGCGCGTCAACTGCATGATCTTGCTGATCCTGGCGGGCGCCTCCTATATGGGCACGTCGATGGCCTATACCGGCATTCCGCAGGCACTGGCAGCGTGGGTCGATAGCCTGCAACTTTCGGCCTATTCGCTGATCGCCGCATTGACGGTGATGTATATTTTGCTCGGAACCGCGCTCGACGGCATCTCGATGATCGTGCTGACCACGGCGATCGTGATCCCGATGATCAAGCAAGCCGGGCTCGATCCCATCTGGTTCGGCATATTTCTTGTATTGGTGGTGGAGATGGCCGAGGTCTCGCCGCCGGTCGGTTTCAATCTATTCGTATTGCAGACCATGAGCGGCAAGGACTCGAACTTTGTCGCGCTCGCCGCGCTCCCGTTCTTCTTTCTTCTGGTCCTTGCGGTTGCACTGATCACGGTGTTTCCTGATATCGTGATGGTGCTGCCAAGGATGGCTTTTCCCGGTTAGCTCAAAAAGGGGTTCCCATGTCTTCGTACCGTGCAACTTCGTTCGTCGCGGCGGCTGCGTTTGCGGTTGCGCTGGCGGCGCCTGCTTCGGCTCAGACCAAATGGAATCTGCCTGCCGCGTATCCGACCGACAATCCGCATACCGTCAACCTGATGGCGTTCGCCAAGGATGTCGCAGACGCGACCGGCGGCAAGCTTCAGATCACGGTTCATCCCGGCGCATCGCTGTTCAAGGCGCCCGAGATTAAGCGTGCGGTGATGACCGGGCAGGCGCAGGCAGGCGAAGTCCTGATTTCTCTCCACGAGAACGAAGATCCAATCTTCGGTATCGACGTCATCCCGTTCCTCGCCACGAGCTACCCGCAATCCTACAAGCTGTGGCAGGCGTCGAAACCCGCGATCGAGAAGAAGCTCGCCGCGCAGGGCATGATGCTGTTGTTCGCCGTGCCGTGGGGCCCGCAAGGCATATATGCGAAGAAGGACATCAACACGCTGGACGACATGAAGGGTTTGAAGTGGCGTGCTTATAATGTCGGGACCGCACGCATAGCCGATCTTGTCGGCGCGCAGCCCGTGACCATCCAGGCCGCCGAATTGCCGCAAGCGCTTGCGACCGGCGTGGTCAATGCGTTCATGACATCGGGTTCGACGGGCTATGACAGCAAGGCGTGGGAGACGATGTCGCACTTCTACGACACGCAGGCCTGGATCCCGAAGAACATCACCTTCGTGAACAAGGCGGCGTTCGATGCACTCGACAAGCCGACGCAGGAGGCGGTGCTGAAGGCGGCAGCGGCGGCCGAGCCCCGTGGCTGGAAGCTCGCCGAGGAAAAGGCCGGCTGGTATCTCGACCAGCTCAAGGCCAACAAGATGAAGGTGCTGCCGCCGAGCGACGCGCTGAAGACCGGCATGCAGAAGATCGGCGAGCAACTGACGTCGGACTGGGTCAAGAAGGCCGGTCCCGATGGCGCGTCGGTAGTCGACGCCTACAAGAAGATGTGAGGCGCGTTGCCGGAGTGCCAAAGCCCCCGCATGGTCGGGGGCTTTTTCTTTGAGGGTGACGGCTGTTTGAGGCCGCCACCCTGAACTGTTTCGTTCGCACTTTAAAGTATGGCGGTTTGGGTGTAGCCACGGTGGAAAGCTTCAAGTCTGGCGTCAGGGAGAGGCCGCTTTGCATTTCCGCGTGGAACTGGTCTGGCAGGACGAGACGCAGGAGGACGCCCCGTCGATCTATCTGACGTCGGATGGTCGCGTGTTGCTGCAGGGCCGGTCTGTCTCGGACGACGAGCGTACGCATTTCGGCGTTCCACCCGGGAGCGACCTGATCAGCGTGGATCGCCGCCTGATCAAAGCGATCAAGGACATGCTTTAGGCGCGCAACAAGACGCGCCGCAGGAGAGGAGACCGATCGATGTTCCTGAAAAATCATTGGTACGTTGCGGCCTGGGATAACGAGCTTGGTGAAAAGCCGCTTGGCCGCACCATCCTGAACGAGCCGGTCGTGCTGTATCGCGATGCGCAGGGCAACGCGATCGCACTCGAAGACAAGTGCCCGCATCGCCGCGTGCCGCTGTCCATGGGCAAGGTGGTCGATGGCAATCTCCTGCAATGCCATTATCACGGGCTGCGCTTCGATCGCTCCGGAACCTGCGTGCGCATTCCGGGGCAGGAATCGATTCCGGACACCGCGCGGGTGAGAACCTATCCGGTGGTCGAGCGCCATCGCTGGATCTGGCTGTGGATGGGAGATCCGGCGCAAGCCGATCCCGACACCATCCCCGACTATCAGTGGCTCGATTCACCGGACTGGGGCGCCAAGGGCACCTACATCCACGTGAAAGCGAACTGGCAGCTGATCGTCGACAACCTGCTCGATCTCACCCATCTCGCCTTCGTGCATGAATCAACGATCGGCAACGCGGCGGTGGCGGAGAATGCCGAGGTTCGCGTCAAGCGCACGCCGGGCGGTGTGCTGGTCACGCGCTGGATGATCGACAAGCCGGCGCCGCCGACCTACGTCAAGGCCGGTGGCTTCACTGGTAACGTCGATCGCTGGCAGTTCATCGATTTTCTGCCGCCTGCGTATCTGCGCCTTTCGGTCGGGGCGACGCCGACCGGCACCGGCGCGCCGGAAGGCAAGTTCGTCAACGGCATCCATATGCGCAACCTGAATGCGATCACGCCGGAGACGGAGACCACCTCGCATTATTTCTGGGCGCAGGCGCATGATTTCGACGTCAGAAACGAGAAGCTCACCGACATGATCTTCGAGCAGGTGAAGATCGCCTTCCTCGAGGACAAGGAGGTGTTCGAGGCGCAGCAGCGCACCATCGACAACGACAAGTCCGAGTCGCAGGTCGATATCCACGCCGATGCCGGCGGCATCCAGGCGCGACGCATTCTCGCGCGTCTGTATGAGGAAGAGCAGGCGACACGCCAGGCGGCGGAATAGCGATTACGATCCGCCGGGCGTCTTCCCCACGCGCATGCGCGTGCCGATCGCAACCGTCACCACCACGGCGATCGCGAATGCCACGGTGAGCGGATCGATCGGCTCGCGCGCGAACAAGGCCGCGATCAGTACCACCATGAACGGCTGTAGCAGCCCGATCTGTCCGATGCGCGCAATCCCCGCCATTCCCATGGCTGCATTCCAGGGAAAAAATCCGAAATATTGTGCCATCAGCCCGGCATAGAGAATGGCGGTCCATCCCCTTGGCGTTATCGCCGCGGAATCCGCGGGCCAGGTCAGCCACACCGCGAGCAGCGACAGCGGCAGGCACAGCACGACCGCCCAGGAGATCACTTCCCATCCCGGCATCAGGCCGGTGAGCCGGCCGGAATAGGTGTAGCCGACGCCTCCGCAGACAACGGCCGCCAGCAGCAGGATGTCGCCAGTCGACAGCGCATAGCCGCCGCTGCGGTAGATCGCAAAGGTCATCACCAGGGCCGATCCGACGACGGCCGCCACCCAGAAGCCGGGAGACGGGCGTTCGCCCTCGATGACGGCCGCCGCCGCTGCCGTCATCAGCGGCATGATCCCGAGGATCACGCCGCCATGCGAGGACGGCACCGTCACCATCGCGACCGCCGTGAGGAGCGGGAAGCCGAGTACGATCGTGATCCCGCAGGCGATCAGCGGCCACCATGCAGCGCGTGGCGGCAGAGTCCGCCGGGTGATCAGAAGCACCACAGCGCCGGCGAGGCCGGCAAGCGCCGCACGCATCGCGGTGAGAAAATACGGGTCGACCTCGGACACGGCGATGCGGGAGGCGGGGAGACTGCCAGCGAAGATGACAGCACCGAGTACGCCAAGCAGGAGGCCAAGATTCTGGCGTTTCGCGAACATGCGGGACGGGACAATTGACTAAGGAGTGAGAGCCGGTGAGGGGCCAGCACGCTATGGCCGTGCGCGATTGGTCAAGAGGAAATCAGCCAAAGCCCGTCAGCCGGCGCAGCAATCCATCGACGTCCGCCGGAACCTCATTGCCGCGCCAGGCGACATGCTGGTCGGGCCGGATCAGGACGAGATCGCGGCCATACAGCCCGCGGATCTCTCCGTCAGAGATATCGAGCTGCGTGAACGGCATCTTCAGCCGCCGGGCAGCAGCCTCGAACGTCGTCGCATCGGGCGCATTGCCGCCGAGCCGCAGCAAGGTGAAGCCGACGCCAAGCCGGTCGAACAGCGAATCCCCAAGCCCGCGGCCGGCACCGAGCCAGGCATGCGGTGCGCGGCCGCCCCGCACGGCACTCGGCGTATAGACGGCGAAATCGTCCGGGGGCGGTGCGTCATCGCCGGCCACGATCGGCGAGCCGTCATAGCGGGCGCCGAGTTGCACGCCGATGGACGCGAACTCCTCGCCGAAGGTGGCGAGATAGGCGCCGATCTCCTGCCGCGCCGCAGCGCCGGCCGCGCTGTCCTGCTCGAGTTCGGCCGGCACGCGGATATCGCCGATGCTCTTGGCCAGCAGACGTGCGGCCCCGGTATTGCGGATCGCGATCGGCAACCGCTCCGCCTCATAGCTGTCGAGCAGATGCGGGCCGCCCCAGCCCTGCAGCGTGGCCGCGAGCTTCCATGCGAGGTTGGCGGTATCGTCGATGCCGGTATTCATGCCGAAGCCGCCGGTCGGGGTGAACAGATGCACCGCATCGCCCGCAAGCAGCACACGGCGGTCGGCAAAGCGCTCCGCCACCAGCGCCACGCCGGCGGTCCATGGCGCATGTGCGATCGGTTCGACAGGGACATCCATCCCGCAACAGGCCGCCACCGCGCGCCGCACTACGTCGTCCTCGGGTTCGGCCTGCGGGTCCTTCGGCTTCATCCAGAACAGGAATTCGTCCTTGCCGTTCAGCGCGATGATGGTAGTGCGGATATCCGGGTTGATCGCCCAGTGCTGGAAACAGGCGCGGTCCTTGAGGACATCGCGATAGAGCGTCGGCGCGCGCAGATAGCTCGCGAACATGCGGCCGCCGAAATAGGCCTGCTGCAGCGTATCTTCGCCGGCATAGCGGATGCCGAGCGTACGCCGCACGAATGAGCGGCCGCCATCGCAGCCGATCAGATAGCTGGCGCGCCAGCGTTCGTTGCTGCCGCCGTCAACAGCCTGCGCTGAAAGCGTGACGCCGTCGGCGTCCTGGGTGAAAGCCGTTACCTCGCATCCGAAACGCAGCGTGATGCCATCGCGCCTGCGCGCTTCATCGAGCAGGAACGCCTCCACATACATCTGGTTGGCGCGCAGCACCGGCTCGGGGAATTGATCGAGCGTGCCAGCGTCCGCGATCGCGCGCGCCTTTTGCGCGGCCGACGGCATTTTCAATCGCGCCAGCTCATAGGCATTGAAGCGTGTGAAATAGGCGACGTCGCCGGAATGGTCCGCGGGCAGGCCGAGCTTGCGCAGCTCATGCGCAAAGCCGAGCCGCCGGTAATGCTCCATGGTCCGCGCATTCTGCGTCGAGCCCTTCGGGTGCCAGCGTGTATCGACGTCGCTGTTGAAGACGAAGGACGCGACGCCGTGGCGGTCGAGCATCAGCGCCAGCGCGAGCCCGACGGGGCCGCCGCCGACAATGGCGACCGGAATACGGTTTGTGTCTGTCATTTATCGGTCAGGCCGCGCGTTCGGAGCGTCGTGCGAGCTTGGCCGCGAGGTTGAAGCCGACACCGGGCCGGCTCCAGGGGCACGCCGAGATGCAGATCGCGCAGCCGAAGGTCTGGTTGAAGAACGGCAGGCAGCGGTCGAAATCGACGTACCATTTCTCGACGCCGCGCACCATTTGCTTCTCTGGCGCGATGGCCTCGGGCGGACAGGCATTCTCGCAGATGCGACAGGACTCGCAGAACGAATCCACAGAGAAGCTGCGCTTCGGCGTCGGCGCGAAGGGCGCGTCGGTCAGCACCGCGGACAAACGAAACGACGAGCCGAATTCCTGGTTGATGATCGAGCCGTGCTTGCCGAGTTCGCCGAACCCGCAGGCGATCGCGGGCGGGATCATCATCACCTTCGACGTCATCGGCCCGGTCAGCGGCTCGGCATCCCAGCCCTGCAGATGCAGCCAGCCGGCCACGCGTTTCGCCGCCTGCATGGCGCGGCCGTACTGGTACACGACTTCGGCGCCGGCCTGCGGCTCCGGCGCCGCTGCGATCTCGTTATAGTCATGCGCGAATCCGAGCATGACGATGCGCTTCTGCGTGACGGTGTGTCCCTCATAGACCCAGAGCGGGTCGAGTTCGGCCACGCCCCACATGTCGAAAAGCCCGTCCTTGCCATAAGCGTCGAGCGCCGCATTCCAGTCCTGCGGCGCGCGCTGCACCGGCTCGCCGGTCACGTCCGGCATTTCCTCCGACGCCATCTTCGCGCGGTTTTCGCGCGCGCGCGTCATGGCCGGGTGGTCCGGATTGGCCTTGTAGAACCAGCGTTGCATCTGGCCGTGCGGGATGGTGTCGGGATCGGGCGCCCAATACACCATGCGCGGACGGCGCGGCGTCTCCTCGCCAAGGCCGTTGATGGTGTTGCCCGAGATGTCGGGTTTCAGCGCGAGCTGTGAGGGATCGGGATTGAACGGGCGGTAGCTGTTTGGCTTCGGCATGGCGGTATTATTGCCGAGGCGCGCGGCCTTGACCAGTCATCGCGGCGCGGTTGGACCTGCTGTGGGTGCGCGGCTTCGTTGTGCGAGTACGATGGCAATGCCGCCCAGCATCGCGACGGAGGCGATGGTCGCGAACTGGGCGCCGATGTCGATGGCGATCTCCCGCCGCAGGAGCGCCGCGAGCCGCCGGTGCGCGCCGTGCCGGTGCGCTAAGGCGACGGCACGCCTTGCAGGCGAAAACCGGGTGCATGTGGTATAGCGTGCGCCCGGTTCATGCAGGTGCCCCGATATGCGCGTTCTCGCCGTGATGCTGTTTCTCTCCGCGATCCCGCAGGCCGCCCTGGCGCAGTATTGCATGCTGGACGATTCCGGCGGCCGCACTTGCGGTATCGCCACGTTGCAGCAATGCGAGCTGACGCGGTCTGGCGTCGGCGGGTCCTGCGAGGTCGACGATTCGGCGCAACTCGCGCCGCCGATCAGGGGGATATTCCCGGGCCTGGGGCGGATGCAGCGCCAGATCGAGAGTGCCGAGGATTCGCAGGACTACCAGAGGCCGCGCTCCCCCGAGCTCGACGACGTGCCACCGCCGCCGGGGAACTAGAGAGCGCGGCCGCGATCACTTGCGGCTGAAACGGCCCATCCCCTCTGCGTTCAGATATTCAATAGTGAGGCTGCGGAAGCGACCCTTCGCGGCCTCGCCGAAAGTCGCGAGCGAGATCGAGCCGTCCGCCGCGTTCTCGCTCGACGGCGCGAAGGTGAAGGCGTTGCCGTCCCAATGTGCGAGCGGATATTCGAGGTCCTTGGGTCCGAGCTTCAGCACCAGTGCGTCGCCGCTCACGATCACCCGCGCCGGGCCGAAATAATCATTTGAATATGTACCGGCATAAGCGGCCGGAGCCGCGGCCGGTACGGGCTTCGCGGGCCGGGTCTTGCCGAGGAGACTGCCGATCGGCGCATTGCCCGGAGCGAGCAATTGGGCGTAAGCCGGCATCCAGTCGCGCTCGATTTTGCCGAATTGCACGAGGTCCATGAATTCCGCTGTCAGTGCTTCGGCGGCGCCGGTCGGCTGAGCATTGGTCAGCACCACGATCGCGAGGCGCTCCGACGGCAGGATCACGAAGTTGGTTCCGGCACCCAGCGCGAAAGCGCCGGAATGGCTGAAGCTCGTGCGGCCCGCGGGTGTCACCCCGACATTGAAACCGTAGCCGTAGAAACCCGGCCGCGCGGTGAAGGTCGCGGGACGCGAGGAGAAAGCCTGCGGCGACATCGCTGGCAGCAATGACTTGCTGTCGATAAAGGCGCGGCCTTCAAGCATGCCGCCTTGCGTCAGCATGGCCAGCCAGCGCGCCAGATCGTTGACCGACGAACTGACACCGCCGGCGGGCGCCTGGGCGTCGGGCTTGCGCTGATACCTGGCCTCAAAGCCATTGGCGGTCTTCACGTGGCCTAAGGCGCGATTGCTTCGCTTTTCGAAATCGGCAAAGCGCATGCTGGTCGATGTCATGCCAAGTGGCTTGAATAGCGTATCTTCGCTAAGCGTCGCCCAGTCCTTGCCGGATGCGACGGCGACCGCTTCCGCGCCCGCGGTGAAACCGAAATTCGTATAGGCATAGCTGATGCGGAACGGCTCCAGCGGCAGGAGCCGGAGACGCTCCAGCACCTGACGGCGGTCGAACCCGACATCCTCCAGCAGATCGCCGGCGTGATCGGGCAACCCCGAGCGATGACTGAGCAGGTCGCCGATCGTGATGTGTGAAGTGACCCAAGGCTCCTTCAGCCTGAACCACGGCAGATGCTTCGCGACCGGCGTGTCCCATGCCACGCGTCCGGCTGCGACTTCACGTGCGACCACTGTCGCCGTCACCGGCTTCGACAGCGACGCAATCTGGAACACGGTATCGGCATCGACGGTTTCCGGCGCGCCCACCTTGCGGATGCCGAAGCCCTTCGCATAAACCGTGCGGCCATCGCGCACGACCGCGACCGCCATTCCCGGTATCCCGCTTTTCTGCATGATCGCGGCTGCAAGCGCGTCGAGCTGACCGAGTGCGCGGTCGATCTGGCCGTCCGGGATCGGCACGCCCGCGACTTCCGGCGGTGGTGGCATGTCCTGCGCACGCGCAAATTCGCTGCCGAGGATCGTGACTGCACCAAGGGCCGCGAGCGCGATCCGAATAGTTGCATTGAAGCGGAGCGGAAACGAGCGCAGCGGTAAACGATTGGTCATGAGCTTCCCGGTGGTTTCGGATATCCAGAACAGATTCGGCGCAACGCGTCCCATTCGGCATCGCTCAGCAACGGTGCGCCACGCTCCTGCTCCAGTGCGATTGCATTGATCCGTGCCACCCGATCGGGAACCGATGGATGTCCCAGAAATATCGATCGTGGCTGGGGGTTGCGGGCGACGCGGTCGAGAAACGTCGCCAGCGCACGCGGATCGGCGTTGAGCTCCTGCAGCGTCCGCACTGCGAAGTCGTCGGCGGCAGCCTCCTGCTGACGCGAATAGGCGGCCTTCAGGAGGGTCTGGGCCGCGACCACGATGGCGGCGCCGCCGACGAAATCGCCGAGGACCATGCCGAAGATCAGCGACAGTCCGCCGGACTGGAGCACGCTGCGAATGCCGTCACGGTTCGCGACATGTCCGAGTTCATGCGCGACGATGGCTGACATTTCGTCGACATCCTTCGCGTTGTCGATCAATCCCTGCAGGACATAGATGTGGCCGCCCGCCAGCGCGAAGGCATTGGGCTCGGCGCGGCGCACCACCACGGCATGGATCGGGATGGTCAGGCCGGCGGCCTTTGCGATCCGCGCAATCAGCATGTCAAAGGCCTGCTTGCCTTCGATTTCACCGGGGCCTTCACCGCATTCGAACGGCCGCTCTTTTGGCCCGTCGTCGAACGCAGTCCGAAACCGCAGATCGCCGACGCGGCCGAGATGCTGCTCGATCTGATGCGGCAGCGCGCGTCCGATCTGGTTGGCGATCTGCGGCATGCCGTAGACCGCGACAAGCAGGAGCGAGGCGATCGCGGCCAGACTCCAGACCACAGCGGCTCGCCGCTCGCTTTTGGCCGTGACGTTGGTCCGGTCGATATCGGGGCAGGCGAGATCGATCCGGTGGGCGACGTCGCTGCGATTATCGATCTCGAGCCGCTGCAGCCTGTCACTGTCGCGCAACCCGAGACGAAAGACATGCGCCGGCGCGTTGAGATGGGCGAGCCGCGAATAGGGCCATTGCGCGATCGGATCGCCGGCGCGATCGCTGATCTCGACGCCCGATCCGGTGGTGGTGACGGTAACGATATGCCGGGCGGAGGTGACGCCGTCGAAATAGACACCCTCGACGGATGGTGCCGCAGCGTCGGCGACATCGGCCCCGGCTCTCACGGCCCTGGCCACGTCAGGCTCAGCGCTTCTCGGCAAGGCGTTTATATTCCTCGCGGATGATCGGCTTGCCATAGATCCGCTCGAGCCGCCGCACCGTGAAATGGCCGCGGGCGATATCCTGAAAATGTTCGAGAAAGGCATAGTTGACCGCGGCGCCGCCGAGCGCGCCGATCACCGGGAATGCCTGCGCTGCGACCTTCTGCGACACCACCACGCCGAAGCGGGACGCTACCTCGGTGAGAAAACGCACCATGATCGGCGCGCCTTCGGTGACCACGCCGCGCTGGGCGACAAAGCGCGCGGCCTCGGTGACGCTTTTGGCGAGAAGGCCGCGCACCGCGAAATATCCGCTTTCGGCGGCATCGTCGGAGCCGGTGCGTCCGCCCAATGCGAATACCTGCACGCAGGACAGTGCGGCCTCCGGATCCGACAGGTCTTCGCCCTCGCTTTGCGCAATATCCGCGATCGACCGCAGCATGATGATGGTCGAGACCGGAAGCTCGATCGGCAGCGTCGCCAGCCCGAAGGCGCCGCCCGCCGCGCCGGAGGCGCTGGCCAGCGCCCGGTGCAGCAGTTGCGACCCGCCCCGCGGATTGCGCCGCATGGTCATCAGCGCCACCTTCAGCCCGGCCCAGAGCGCCTTCGAGGTCGCGGCCGAGATTGCGCCTGATGCGGATGCCGGGAGGGCGTAACCGATCAGTTCGATCGGTTTTCCGACCATGTTGGTCAGGCGCGCGGCCAGGCTCGGATTTTCGAGCGCATTCACCGCACGCCGCAGCGCCTCCAGATCGTCCGGAGTCATGCGGTCCATGGTGATGTCGTCCGGCTGCAGGTCTGTCACGCAATTTGCCTTGATGCTATCGCCTGGGGGCTATGGCCGGGATCGCTGCCGCCGCTTATATCACGCTCGGTCCCGGGTGCGGCGGATATCGTCCGGCCAGCGCGGTGAACCGATACGGTCTGGAACTGGACGGATATGGAACGCCGGCTTGCCGCAATCTTTGCTGCTGACGTCGCGGGCTATTCGCGGCTGATCGGCGTGGACGAGGAGGGCACGATCGAGCGCTTCCAGGCGCACCGGCGCGAGCTGTTCGATCCCAAGATCGCCGAACATCAGGGCCGCATCGTCAAGATGACGGGCGACGGCTTCCTGGTGGAGTTCGCCAGTCCGGTCAGGGCGGTGCGCTGTGCCATCGAGGTCCAGCAGGGGATGGCGGATCGCAACGCCGACGTGCCGGAGGACCGGCGGATCGAGTTCCGCATCGGCATCAACCTCGGTGACATCGTGGTCGAGGACGGCGACATCTATGGCGATTGCGTGAATGTCGCCGCCCGTCTCGAGGGGATTGCGGAACCTGGTACGATTTATATTTCGCGCGCGGTCCGCGAATTCATTCAGGACCGGGCCGAGATCGTGCCTGAGGATCTCGGCGAGAAGGTGTTGAAGAATATCGCGGCGCCGGTCCGTGTGTTTCGTGTCGCGCCGCTCGGACTGGCAACCGATCGTGCGCCCGCCGGACCGCCACAGGTCCCGGACAAGCCGTCGATTGCCGTGCTGCCGTTCATGAACATGAGCAGCGACATCGAGCAGGAATTTTTCTCCGACGGCATCACCGAGGATCTGATCACCGATCTGTCCAAGGTATCAGGGCTGTTCGTGATCGCCCGCAATTCTTCGTTCGCCTACAAGGGCCGCTCGGTCAAGGTGCAGGATATTGCGCGCGATCTCGGCGTTCGCTTCGTGCTTGAAGGCAGCATCCGCAAGGCCGGCAACCGTGTGCGTATCACCGCCCAGTTGATCGATGCGGCCAATGGCGGGCATCTCTGGGCCGAGCGTTTCGACCGCGATCTGACCGACATTTTCGAAACCCAGGACGAGGTGGTCGAGAAGATCGTTGGCGTGCTCTCCGTGACGCTGACCAAGCGGGAAGAGGAGCGGATCGCGCGGCGCGGCACCTCGAGCCTGAAGGCTTACGAATTGTGGCTGCGCGCGCGCGAAGCCATGTCGCGCACCACCCGCGAATCCGCTGTCGCGGCGCGATCGCTTCACCGACAGGCGATCGAGGAGGATCCACATTTTGCGAGGGCCCATGCGGGGCTGTCGCTGGTCGGCATCTCGGAATATGCCAGCGGCTGGACCGACGATCCGGCGCAGACTCTGAATGAGAGCGAGCGCTGGGCGCGCCGTGCGCTCGAACTCGATCCGCTGGAGCCGGTCAGCCACATGGCGCTCGGCAACGTCCTGCTGTGGCGCCGCCAGCACGATGCCGCGCTCGCCGAATTCCGTCAGATGACCGCGATCGATCCTAATTTCGCACAAGGACATATGGCGACCGGGGTTGGGCTGACTTATTCCGGGCAGCCTGCGGAGGCGCTGGAAGCCTTCGCCTTCGCCATGCGCCTCGATCCGCATTTTCCGGGGATCGCGCTGCATTTCACGGCGCAGGCGCATTTCGCGCTGGGCGATTACGAATCCGCCGGCAAGCTGCTGCGCGATCGGATCGCCCGCAGTCCGGCGACCGATTCCAGCCGCCTGCTGCTGGCCGCGTGTTACGGCCATCTCGGAAAAATCGAGGAGGCGCGCTCGGCCTGGTCCGACATGCTGGCGATCAATCCGGATATCTCGCTGGCGCAGCGCGAGCGGGTGCTCCCCTACAAGGACGCGCGCGAATTCCAGCGCATCGTCGAGGGGCTGAAAAAGGCGGGATTGCCGTAGGCGTCGCGTGGCGACGCGCACGGTCAGTCTGCGAGGAAGCGCCGGACCTGCTCGACAAAGACGTCGGGGGCTTCTTCGGCGACGAAGTGGCCGCAATCTTTCGCGATAACCGATCTGAGAGACGGCGCCTCGTCCTTCAGCGCCTCGGCCAGTCTTGTCCCGGCGCTGTACTCCCCGGTCAGCGTCATGACCGGCATCGCAAACTTGCGGCCACGCAGCGGCGCAACGATCGGCACATCGTCCCGGAGACTGCGGTAATAGTTGAATCCGGCGGTCATGCGCCCAGGCTCGGCATATCGTCTGGCGAATTCGCTGATCGACGCTTCATCGATAGCGTCCTTTTGCCAGGACCATTGCTTGATCTGTGCGCGAATATATTCCCGCTCCCGGCCGCGGGTCAGCAGTTCAGGAAAATCCGCGGCCATGTGAAACCCGTAATGCCATGCGCCACCACGCAAGGCGTCCATGTTCTCGGTCGTCGGGACAAGGCAATCGACCAGCACAAGCCGTTCCACGACTTGCGGATACAGGTGGGCGAGGACGTAGGAGGCCTTGCCGCCCATGTCGTGGCCGACGACATTGGCTTTGCCGTCGCCGATTTGCTCGATCAGCGAACGTAGGTCCTCGGCGATCGTTTTTTTGTCGTATCCGCTGGCGGTCACTTCGCTGAGGCCCGTCCCGCGCAGATCGGGGGCAACGACTGTGAAGTTATCGGCAAACCTCGCCATGACCTTGTGCCAGGCAAACCAGGTTTGCGGCCAGCCGTGTAGCAGCAGCAGCGTCGGACCTTGGCCCATCGTTACATAATGCAGCTTGATCCCGTTCGCCGAGACGAAGCGGCTTGAAGCACCGGGCGGAAGCAAATCTGCCGATCGGGTCTGCGCCTGAACCTCGTCTTGTTGAAACGCGGATGCGGCGACGCCCGCGAGAATTGCCGCGCCAGCGCTGCCAAGAAGCGTACGACGGTCCGGCTGCATTGCGAGACCCGGCTTTGAGGTGCTTTCACTGCTCAATTGCGCATCCTGCCGTTGGGGTGACCTCGTCAGACGCGCGCCAACCTCGTAATGCGCATCCAGATTTCTGTATTAATCGATACAAAAATAAGCCGCGTTGCGACCCGGTCTCAATGGATTTATATATCGATCGATGCAGAAAAAGATCGCGACGCAGACTGCCGTGGATGTTGCCGCCCGGGGCCGCGGCCGGCCGCGCGCGTTCGATCGGGACGCGGCCTTGGGGCAGGCAACGCGCCTGTTCTGGTCCAAGGGCTACGGAGCGACGTCGATCGCCGATCTGACCGAGGCGCTCGGTATCGGATCACCCAGCTTGTATGCGGCCTTCGGCTCGAAGGAGGCGCTTTACGCAGCGGCGCTGGATCATTACCGCGACAATTACGAGCCGCTGTTCTGGGCAGGCTTTATGGCCGCGCCAACCGCCCGCGACGCTGTCAGGGCGCTCCTGATGGATTCGGCGGCGACGCTGGGCGGCTGTGTTTCGGACATCCCGCATGGTTGCATGGTGGCGCTGTCCGCGGTCGGCAGTGAGGGTCATGCAGAGCTGGGAGAGACTGTGCGAGCCGCTCGCGCCGTGGGTCTCGAGCGCTTGAAGTCACGGCTGAAGCAGGCGAAGTCGGACGGCGACATTCCGCGCAGTGCCGACATCCATGCGCTGGCCCGCTTCGTGCAAACGGTTCAACTCGGAATGTCTATTCTCGCCCGCGACGGCGCGAGCCGTGCCGAACTCGAATCCGTGGCCCATGTCGCAATGTCGGGTTGGGACGCTCAGCTGGCCCGCCGCTGAGGGCTGATCTCCACGATAATCTTATGTTCCGGCAGCGACAACAGCTGCGCGAGAGCGCAGCTAGCGCTGATCGCCATAGCGTTCGGTGACCGCTGCCGCGATGAAGCGCTTTCGGCCTTCGCTGCCGGGCGTCGTGCCATGCGCGGCGCACCAGTCCGGAAACGTCGCCGGATCGATGATAACGCGCATGACCGGGTGCCCGTAGGCTTTCAGCCCGCTCTCCATTTCCGTGGCCATCCTGAGCCAGTCGGCGAAGTCGGGCGGCATCTTGTGGCCGTCCGAAAACATCGCGCGCACTGCCGGATAGTCCGGCTCGCGGATCCAGTACACGCCTTTGGCCGGCAGCGGTTTGTCGTCGCTCATGACGGGGCATCTCCGATGTTGTCGGGGGCGTGTAACATGAAATCGCCAGCCGTATCGGCCAATGCGATGGTGGCCGCTGCCGGTTGGCGGTGCAGTTGTTACTATGCTCTCATCGACGTCCACAAAAGCCGGGTTCCGCCATCCACCCATGACTGACAGCCCAGCATCGTCGTCTGCCGAAGATCACTCGCCGCGCCCGCGGCGGGTGCTGCTGCTGGGTGCGACCGGAACCATCGGCCGGGCCACCTTGCGCGCGCTGCTGCAACGCGGTCACGAGGTGGTGTGCCTGGTGCGGCAGCGCAAAGACGGGGCGTCCGAGGAAAGTGAAAGTGCCGAGCGGACCGCCGGCGTCACATGGCGCGTCTGCGATGTCACCGACCCGCAATCGGTCGCGCGCGACGGCTTTCGCGGCGAGCGCTTCGATGCGGTTCTGTCCTGCATGGCGTCGCGCACCGGCGCGCCGAAGGACGCGTGGGCGATCGACCATCAGGCACACAAGAATGTCCTTAAGGCCGCGCAGGCCACAGGCGTATCGCAATTCATGCTGCTGTCGGCGATCTGCGTGCAGAAGCCGAAGCTTGCCTTTCAGCATGCCAAGCTCGCGTTCGAGCGCGCGCTCATCGAATCCGGTCTCAAGTATTCGATCGTCCGTCCCACCGCGTATTTCAAGTCGCTGTCGGGGCAGGTGGCGCGCGTGCGCGAAGGCAAACCGTATCTGGTATTCGGCGACGGCACGCTGACCGCCTGCAAGCCGATCAGTGATAACGATCTCGGCCGATACCTCGCCGGTTGCATCGACGACGAAAGCCGCCACAACCGCCTGCTGCCGATCGGCGGCCCCGGTCCCGCGATCACGCCGCGGCAGCAGGGCGAACATCTGTTCGCGCTGCTCGGGCGCGAGCCGCGCTTCCGGCAAGTGCCGGTGGCGCTGCTCGATGCGATCGTGCTGATGCTTGGCACGCTCGGCCGCATGAGCCCGGCGCTCGCCGACAAGGCGGAACTGGCGCGCATCGGCCGCTATTACGCGACCGAGTCGATGCTGGTGCTGGACCCGGCGACCGGTCGCTATGACGAGGCGGCGACACCCTCGACTGGCACCGAGACGCTGTTCGACTATTACGGGCGGCTGATCAAAGGCGAGGCCACGGCCGAACGCGGCGACCACGCGGTGTTTTGAACGCAGAACAAAAGCCGCAGGATCAAGCGAGATCGCGCGCGCTCAACCATTGCCGCGTGATCGTCAGCGCCTCGGCGAGCTTGTCGGGCTGGCCGGCATAATAATGCGTCGCGCCCTTGATCACATGCATGGTCTTGTCGGCGCTGCCGGCCGCGTTGAAGATCGCAGCCGTATGCGGTTGCGGCACCGCATCGTCGGCCGAATTCTCGATCGCCAGCAGCGGCACCGAAATCTGCGCGGCGCATTTGACGCCATCGGCGTTGCTGTCGTCGATCGACCATTGCGACAGCCAGGAGCGCAGCGTCGAAAACCGCGCGAGCCCGACCGGACCGGTATTCGCGGTCTCGGGATTGCCGAGATAGCACCAGTTCGGTTTGCGGTCGTTCGGATCGAGCGTCGAGTCAAGAAAGCGAGGCTCGGCTAGCGTGCGATGGGTGACGAAACCGCGCTCCATCTCGGCGGTGTTGCGCGCTTTCAGCATCGCCAGGGTGTCCTTCACCCAGGCTGTGATCCTGCGCATTCGCGCCAGCTGCGCCGCGCGATAATCCGCGATGAAGGCGTGGGAATAGGGCGGCTGGTTGGGATTGGCCTTGTCGTAAATGTCGCGTGCGCGGTCGCGGTTGTCCGGATCGCGTTCGTCGGTCACCGACGGGTCGATCATGTCGCGCAGCATGGTCGCGCGCGAGATATGCGCGGCCTGGACGACGATCGCATCGGCCGGGATCAGCTTCGCAACCGCAACCCCGACTGGATCGCCGGCCGGCGTCTGGGTGATGGTCGGGCGCTCGGCCTGCGACTGATAGAACAGCGCCAGCGATCCGCCGCCGCTCCAGCCAACGATCACGACCCGCTTGTAGCCCCATTGCTCTTTAGCGTGGCGGATATAGGCGCCGAGATCGAGCAGCACTTTCTCGAGAATAAGCGCGGTGTCGTTCTTGGCATAGCGGCTGGCCGCGCACAGCACATGCCATCCGGCTTTCACCGCAGCCTGCGGCACCGGCAGAAGCTGCAACGTCGAGGCGGGATGCATGAAGATCAGGAGCGTGGAGGAGGGCACGCCCTTCGGAATCATCAGCAGCCCTTCGAGGTTGACCGCGCCCTGATTGCCGGAAAAGCCGTAGGTTTCGACGAAGCCTGCGTCTTCCTTGTACTGGATATGCACCCAGCGGTGTTCGATGTCGTGATCTGTCATGCGAGACGTTATGCATTGCGTCTCTTGCGTCTGACAAGACGCGTGCCGCCCAACGATACCGCAGCGCAACAACGCGGTCGCGCTGCACGCCGAATCTTGTACGTCCTGCTGCCCCGGATATGATCTTCGCAAAACATAACCGGGAGGGACATCATGAGACGGCGCGATTTTCTGGGCGTGGTGGGTGGTGCGGCGTTGACTTGGCCATATCAGGCGCGCGCGCAGCCTGCGGCTCAATGGCCCGACAGGCCGGTCCGACTCCTGGTTACCGTCGGCGCGGGCGGAGCGGCCGACACGCTGTCCCGAAATATCTCGAACGGATTTTCGCAATTCGCTAACGGCCAGCCGCTGGTCGTGGAGAACAGACCCGGCGCCGGCGGCACCATCGCCGCTGCCGCGGTCGCGCGCGAAAAGCCCGACGGCTATAACCTGCTGCTCGCCGAGGTTGGGCCGAATGCCGTGTCGCACATGCTCGGCGCCAAGGCGCCCTACGATCCGCATACCGCGTTCACGCCGATCGTTCATCTGGCCAATCTTCCGGCAGTGGTGCTGATCCGCCCCGACCTCCCCTACAAGACGCTCGCCGAATTCATTGCGGCTGCGAAGGAGAAGCCGGGCAAGTTCAATTATGCGTCTGCCGGCCCGGGCAACTGGACGCATCTGTTCATGGCCTATCTCAACAGCCAGGCCGGGATCGAACAGGTCAACGTTGTGTACCGGTCCGGATCGGAAATGCTGACGGCGTTGTTGCGCGGCGAAGCCGATACCGCGGTAATCACCGTCTCCACCGCGCTTGGCCAGATCAAGGAGGGCAAGATCCGCGCCCTCGCGGGCCTTGCGAAGCAGCCCATGCGGCAATTGCCGGATGTGCCGCCGGTCGCCAGCACTATTCCCGGTTTCGACGTCGCGGTGTGGCACGGCATTGCCGGTCCCGCCGGCATGGACCCGGCGCTGGTGAGCCGCATGAACGGCATCTTCAATCAGGTCATGCAGTTGCCGTCGGTTCGCACCGCCATCACCGAGGCGCAGGCGGCCGACATCATCGGCGGTACCCCGCAGCAATTCGAATCGTTCATCAAGAGCGAGTTGAAGCGCTGGCCCGATGTGGTGAAGGCCGCGGGAATCAAGACGGACTAGCGGAAGGAGCCCGCGCGGTTCCACGGGAACCGCTGCGGTTGGAACCTAAAATTTTGCAGAACTTTTGCCGCCCTCCGGGTTTGATTCAAAACGGAGGCGACAATGGCAACAGCTCTGGTTGTGGAAGACGATCCGCTTCAGCGCGAGGCGGTCTGCATGATACTCGAAGCGGCGATCGACGAGCCGCGAATGGTCGAATGCGCCACGGCGGAGGCCGCGGTTGCGGTTCTGGACCGCATCGGTCCGGACATCGACCTGCTCGTAACCGACATTCAGCTCGCGGGCGACATGAGCGGTGTGGAACTGGCCAGGATCGCGCGGTGCCGCTTTGCTGATCTTCAGATCATTGTGACGTCCGGCCGCGTCAGACCCGACGTACTTCCTTCGGATGCGACCTTTCTTCCCAAGCCGTGGCGACCACTCGAACTGATTCAGCATCTGCAGCGATAAGGTTTTCCAACCCATCTCCCCCGCACGGGTTGGAAAAACGAGGCCGCCGGTCACCCCTCCCGGCGGCCTCTCCCTTTGTGACCGGTAGAACGCGATGCGCTGGATGCGGCCTGCGGGAGCCGTGTCCTATAGGATAAAGTCACTGGCCGAGAGCGTGATTGCATGCCCGGGATCGGAAATCTCGATCGCGAAATCCGCCTTTCCGTCACCATTCACGTCGGCCTGTAGGATCTGGGAATCGGCCGTCCACACCGACCTCAACTGGCCGGCGACCTTGGTGAAATTCACATTGGTGCCGATGAAGTCGAAGGCCTGGTCGCCCGGAGTCTTCTTGTCGGCATCGATCAGGGATAGGTCGATAACGTCTCCGGTCTCGAAATCACCAATGAAGTCGCGCTTCGACGCGTTCACACCGGATTCGGACACCGACAGAAATTGGAATCGGTCGGCATCCGCGCCGCCGAACAGCCGGTCGGCGCCGGCCCCGCCATTGATCCAGTCAGTGCCGGACCCGCCATTGATCTCGTCGTTGCCGGCAAATCCGAACAGGTAATCGGCGCCGCCACCGCCGCTCAATTCGTTTGCGGACCCGCTGCCGTAAATGCTGTCGGACGCAGAACCGCCGATGACGTTTTCGAATCCGCTGATCGCATCCTTGGAATCCATGCCGGCCACGTCGACGCCAATCGCTGTCCTGGCGGCGACGAGGGGAGAGGCCGGAGCGTTGAACTGCGTTGTCGTGTGCGAGACCGAGTCCAGATTGACATAAACACCGTTGGTGGCGGCACCCGCGTCATAGACGTCGTCACCCCCGCCACCGGCTTCGATGGTGTCATCGTCATCCAGACCGGCCGCCGCGCCGGTCGCACGATAGACGTCGTTGCCCTTGCCGAGTTTGATCGTATCGCCGCCGTTGCTGTCGGATACGACATCCTCGCGCCCGCTGCCGGTGTAGGAATCGTTGCCATCGCCCAGATCGACCGAGCCGATGGACCCGGTATTGACCACGACATCGTCCCCGCCCGCGGTGATGAGCGTGGCAATGGTGCCCGAATTCCTGACCTTGTCCGCACCCGACCCGGTCGAAATCTGGCCCAGGACACCCGCATTCTCGAGTACGTCCGCGCCGCCGGCCAGATTGACGTTGCCGGTGATGCGGCCCTTGCCGCTGACGATCAGCGTGTTGCTCATGTCGCCAAGCGTGATGGCGCCGTCGATCAGGCCCGAATTCGTGATCTTGGTTTCGGCGATAACAGCCTGCTCGCGAATGTCGCCGATGATGGAGCCGGAATTGTTGATGGAAAAGACCTGGGCGCCTGACACGTTGATGGCAAAGGCGCTGCCGGAAATCGTGCCGGCATTGGTCAGGATCGCGTCGCTGCGGATATCGAGCCCGGTCGCGCCACTGACGTTCGCATCGTCCCTGAAGTTGAACGTGGCCGTGGCGTTTCCGGCGCCGCCCTGTTCCAGCAGGATGCCGGCCGCGTCGGCCGACAGGATCGTGCCGTCGACATCGACCTTCCATTTGCCGAAATTGCTGCCGAGGCGAACAGCGCCCGCTCCGGTGCCGGTCGAAATCAGAAATCCGTCTTCCGTCACGGTCAGCGTTTCGTTCGCGCTGCCGTCGTTGGAAAATGCGAACTGGCCGGCGCCAGTCACGAAGCGGCCATTGGTCCCATTAATCGTGGTCGTTGCCATCAAGACACTCCGCTTCCCTGCCTCACCGGCATTCTGCTTACACACCCGAAGTCCAAATGTCTGTGGGCTTTTCGCTATGCCAAATGACACTTTGGCAATCTGGCGATGACGGCGATACCGGTCCGTCTCATCATGGGCGCGGTGCGGGGGCGCGCAGCGTGAAAGCCGAGAGCAGCGCCGCAGACCTTATCCGCGCCGCGCCTTCTCGATCGCGGCGACGTCGATCTTCGTCATCGTCATCATCGCCTCGAACGCGCGTTTGGCTTCATCGCCACCCGCCGCCATTGCATCGCTCAGCACGCGCGGCGTGATCTGCCACGATAGTCCCCATTTGTCCTTGCACCAGCCGCAGGCGCTTTCCTGTCCGCCATTGCCGACGATCGCGTTCCAGTAGCGGTCGGTTTCGGCCTGATCGTCGGTCGCGACCTGGAACGAGAACGCCTCGCTCTGCTTGAACGCCGGCCCGCCATTAATGCCGAGACAGGGGATGCCGAGCACGGTGAACTCCACCGTCAGAACGTCGCCTTTCTTGCCGCCGGGAAAGTCGGACGGCGCCTTGCGCACGGCGGTTACCTTGCTGTCGGGAAACGTCGCGGCGTAGAAGTTCGCTGCGGCCTCGGCGTCCTTGTCGTACCACAGGCAGATGGTATTTTTCGGTGTCACGTGTTTGGCCTCTCGTCTGGTGGAGGGGTCGCTCGCGACTCTACAACTGTTGACGACGCGTTCAAACGCAAGCATGGGGAACCGTTGCGGCGGTGCGCGCGCGCCTGCCACAAACGTTCCGCATTCTCATGCCGCCGATCGGCCTGTTCCGGGAAAAGCGCCGTATGTCTTTCAATAGCGGGGCGCCTGAAAACAGGCGCATCGGCATCGCCTTGGTCCTGACATCGGCGGTGGCCTTTGCCGTCGGGCCGACAGCGGCGAAAGTTGCGCTCGATAACGGCGCCAATGTGCTGACTGTTGTCGCCGCGCGCGGGCTGATCGGAGCGGCGTTGCTGGCGCTTCTGGTCATCCTGTTCCGGCAGGACTTTCGCATCGGCCGTAGTGCCCTGCGATGGTGCCTCGCCTGCGCTGCGTTCTCCGCGGTGATGGTCTATGGGCTGATCGGGGCGGTGGCCTATATCCCGGTCAGCGTCGCCATCCTGATCTTCTTCGTGCATCCGATCGTCATTGCCGTGATCGTCCACTGGCGCGGCGGCGACCGGCTGACCGGCGGCAAGCTGTTGCTGGCGCTGGCGGCGCTCGCCGGTCTGGCGCTGGCGCTGGCGCCGACATTCGACACGCTCGACATGACCGGGATCGCGCTGGCGGCGCTTGCGGCGATCACCATCTGCGGCTCCATCCTGTGCGGCGCGCGGGCGCAGCAGCACGCGACCTCGACGCAGGTCAACCTGTATGTGACGGCGCTCGGCGGCGCGGCCTTCGCGGTGATCGCGTCGGCGCTCGGCGCGTGGTCATGGCCGATCAACACGGCCGGATGGCTCGGCATCGCCGCCGCCGGCGTCGGCATCGCGGTGGGGCTGTTGTGTTTCTTTGCGTCGTTTCGCTATCTGAGTCCGGTCCGCGCCACCATGCTGAGCAATGCCGAACCGCTGCTCAGTATCGTGCTGGCCGCGGTGATCCTCGGCCAGTGGCTGGGTCCGGTGCAGTGGCTCGGCGCGGCGATCATGATCGGCGCCATCGTGCTGTTCGAAGCGGCGGGCCGGCATGACGGCGCGGACAACGCGACATGAAGGTGCCCAATACGGCCGCCGCTTTCCGGGCGAGCGACTCATCCCGCCGAGACACTCAGCCCTTGGTGCGAATGCTCTGCAGCAGCGTATCGAACAGCGCATTTCCCGGGCGCTCGAGTTCCAGGATGATATCGAAATGATGGAAGCCGGGCATATCGATCCGGGTGCCGCGATGACCGCATTGTTGCCATGCGCTCAGATAGTCGTCCGTCTGCCGGTGGAATTCGGATGATTCCGTCCCGCCGACGGTGGCCAGCAGCGTCGCGTCGGAAGCTTTCGGGACCAGATTGATCGGGCTGTTCTCTTGAATCTCAGCCTCATTCAACCTCAGGGCGTCGTTGAATGATGTTTTCTGCAGGGGCGCGAGGTCAAACAGGCCGCTGATCGCGAGTCCGCTCCGGACTGCGTCTCGGGATAGACCGAATTTCGACTGCCATTCTTCGGCCAGCAGCATCCCAACCAGATGTCCGCCCGCCGAATGACCGCCGACATGGATGCGTCCGGCGTCGTATCCATATTCGTGCGCGTTCCGGACAAGCCATGCCACGCTGGTTCGGACCTGCCGCACGATCTCGCCGATGCGCACGGCCGGAGCCAGCGAGTAATCGACGCTTGCGACAGTGACGCCGGATTCCACAAGACCCGGCGCGACAAAGGCATTGGCATCCTTGGTTGACGATCGCCAATAGCCGCCGTGAAACCACACGAATAGCGGCGACCCGGGTTGCGAAGGATAGATATCCAGCTTCGATCCCGAGGCCGGGTCGTAGACAATATCCGCGATCCGTTCGGTCCGATCGAAGGCCGCCTGGCTCCGCTCCTTATAGATGCGCTCGCGGTCAAACGATTGCGTGCGCGCGCGCGCATCATATTCACGGTTCAAAAAGGATGCGTCGTCGGCGCGGTCGCTCATTGCAGTCCTGTGCCTCCTGGTTGCGGGACGTTTGCCGCCTCGTATCTGCCGGATGCTTGGCCGGCCGTACACGAAAATCTGCCGCGCGACGATGCTGCATGCAGTCGCCCGGCGATGCGGGGCGGCGCGCCCGATCCGCCAACAGCGACCGCGTGCGATACCGCGGCCGGTCGGTTGCGGCGCACCGAAGGGCCACGTAGAGTGGCGGCCGAATGAGTTCCGGACGTTACGCACAAGATCGCGGCTGCCATGCTGGCTTCGATGCCGTCATCGCGGGCGCGATCATGGTTCGCGCCTCGCGCAAGCGAATTTTTCCCGATCAAGGAGTAAGGGCCGTGAAGACTGTTTTGCGCTGCGTGCTGCGGCATCGTTCGATCGCAACAGCGACGCTGCTGGCTTCGATTCTGCTGCCGGCCGCGGCGATCAAGGCTGAGGCGCAGACGGATCGGTATCCAAATCGGCCGGTGCAGATCGTGCAGGATGCGGCGGTCGGCGCGTCTCCGGACGTTGGCCTGCGGTTGGTGGCCGATCGGCTTTCCCAGCTCTGGGGGCAGCAGGTGGTCGCGGTTAATCGGCCCGGCGGCGGCGGCAGCATCGCCGCGCGCTCGGTCGCAACGGCCGAGCCGGACGGTTACACGCTGTACCAGGCGGTCATGTCGTCCTTCGTGGCGCTTCACGCCGTCCCGCCGGTGATCCCGATCAACGTGCCGAAGGATTTCATTCCGGTCGGCTTCGTCACCGAAATTCCGATGTTCATCGCCGCGTCTCCGACGCTCGGCGTATCGACGCTGCCGGAATTGATCGCGCTCGCCAAGAAGAACCCCGGCAAGGTGTCTTCCGCCGTCACAGGCGTCGGTCGCCTGACCCACCTGACCGGCGTGCTCATCGAAAAAGAGACCGGGATCAAGCTGCTCTCGGTCCCGTATAAAGGCGGTCCGGCGCAGGCTTTTGCCGATGTCACATCGGGACGCGTCGGTCTGGTCGTCGACGGCTACTCGTCGCTCGCGGGCGCGGCCACCGCAGGTTCGATCAAGCTTCTCGCCGTCGCCCTCGACAAGCGTCTGGCCGACTTTCCCGATGTGCCGACGGTCGCCGAGACGATTCCCGGCTTCCGCGCCACGGGCTGGGCCGTGCTGCTGGCGCCGCCGGGCACGCCGGAGGCGATCGTCCGCAAGATCAGCGAGGACCTTATCAAGGTCAGCGCCGATCCGGAGCTGCAGGAGCGCCTTGCGAAGCTCGGCGCCCGGATCAATCCGATGACGCCCGAACAGACGGCGGCTTTCATCGCCCAGCAGCAGAAGACATGGGAGCCCGTGCTGGAGACCATCCGCGCGGAGGAGACGTCAAAACCATAACGTACCGTTCGCGCTCGTAGCAGCTCCGGCGATCGCGAACACCGCGTCCTGGATATCGTCCCCGGATCGTCGCGCGTTCAATGTCCGGATTGGGCCGGCACATTCGGAAACGAATTCTTGCTGACATTATCGTAGATCTTGCGGGCAATTCTCTCTTTTTCGAGATAGGCCTGTTTCAACTTGTTGTCTTCGGCCTGTGCCGCCACCGTGCCGAGATAGGTAACCTCCGCCTCCCGCGCGGCCGAGATCGCTGAATTGAGAGCGCCAACGTCGCTCGGTGTGACGAATTTACCGGTGACGTAAACTGCCTGGCTGAGCCCGAGAATTCCAAGCAAGGTATCCGGGATCGAAAAGGACGCGAGTTCACGCACACCCGCCACCAAAAGCGCGCCGCCGACAACAAGACTGAATATGAAGCTCTGATAGCGGTAGACGCCGAAATTGTTGTCGGTCGTAAACAGATCGCGCCAGCTCGCTTTATTTGGCTGAGGCGGTGAAGTGTTCCAGCCCTTTAAGTCCAGCCATGCGGCATTTTCGGGTGTGATAGTGTTTTGCTGACTCTCGGTCATTTTGGCCGCCGCCGATCCCACGCCGGCAATCCCCAGCAGCATCAGGACAGAGCTGGACATGTCGGAAAGCAAACCGGACCGGGCAACGATATATGTCAGCAGTCCGAACACGATGAGGGAAAAGAAAAGGATCTGCAGATTCGAGAGGCTGCCCTTGCCGTCTCTGCCGGCCGTAAGGAAGACCGGATTCAGGCGACGCCACCAAGCAGCACCATTGTTCGTATCGGCGAGTGCAGCGGCACCAACCACGTAAGCCAGAATAACGACTGCAATGGCGATGACTGCGCTTGCATGTGAATTCGTGACCCTTGCCGTAAGTCGCGAGATATAGTCCGGGCTGCCCTTGCAGGTGTAAACAAGCACATCGACAGGGCTCCAGTTTCCACTTGTGGAATCCGGAAGCCGCAACGTGATGAGTGTTTGTCCGGGCTTCGCGATGCCGCGCGTGACAAGACCATTGCGGTCGCTCAAAGAAGCCGAGCTCACCCGGCCCAGCAAGGTATACGACGTCTGAGTCCCCGTACGATGGCGTAATGCTCCGAAGTAAAATTCGTTTTCGTTGTAATCGCGCGTCAGAACCAGCTCGATCGGGCTGCCCGTCGGTAGAAAATAGTTTGCGCTGAATAGATTGGGCTGACTTGGAAGCCTGTTCTCGCTCAGCTCTATTGCGGCGTCGCTGGTTCTGACGCAGTTCGCGCGGGGATTGAAAGTCTTGTCCGGCTTGTCAGGGACGGCCTGGGCGAAGGCGGGAAGGGCGAATGCGAGGCCGAGCATAATGCTGGCCGCCAATCGGATACGCATGGGAGCTCCGACAGCAAATCGAACTTTTCAAAGGTTAGAATGTTCGCGCTATAATTGCAATTGAGTAAAATACAATTAATACTAAAAGTTGTGGGTCTAGCCCGGCTTGGGAGTCTGCGACCCCTGCAGCTTCCCCTGATTGACGAGGGGGGACCGGTCAGAGCGACCTTTCCGGTGCTTCTGGACTTGTTACCGCGGGAGCGACGGCGCTTGGCGGCGCGATCTTCGCGGTCATTGCGTCGGCGCTTGGCGCAAGGTCATGGCCGGTGAATTCGGCTGGATGAAACGGCATCCCCGCCGCAGGTGTCGGCATCGCGAGGGGCGGTTATGTTTCTTTGCGTCGTTTCCCTATCTCAGTCCGGTCCGCGTCACCATGCTGAGCAATGCCGAGCCGTTGCTGAGTGTCTTGATGGCCGCGGTGATCCTCGGCCAGTGGCTGAGTCCGGTGCAGTGGATCGGCGCAGCCATCATGATCGGCGCCATCGTGCTGTTCGAAGCGGCGGGCCGGCATGAAGCGGGGAGGAAAGACGCGCGGGCACGCAAAAGCGCTCTTTTGGAGTTTGCTCGCCTTCCGCCCTCATCCTGAGGAGCCCGCGAAGCGGGCGTCTCGAAGGAGTAGGTCTGTCCTGAGATCGTAATCACTTGACAGTAGGCCACCGAAGAATCGCGCGCGGACCGCAAAAGTCTAAACGCGCGGTTCCGGTGGCCGAGCCGCTTTCGAGCGGGTTTGATCGCGTTGCGAGACAACCATCGAACCCAAACGGAAAGCGAACACGACCGCCAAGGACAAGTAGCACGCCGCAAGGCGCCACGGCCTTCGTCGAAGGACTGCCCGATCCGCAACAGCAAAAGGAGAACAAGCGAACCGCCAAACAAGCCGCCCGACGCCGCCCGCTCCACTGCGGCACTGTCAGCCGATTACCCTCTCTGTACAATCAGCCCTTTTCTCCGCTGCTCTACCGCTGTTAGTCTTGGACATTGCCGCTGCGATCGTAACGCAGCTTCGAAGGATTGAGAATCGTGCCGGAAGCAATTGAAAAGGGCGGTGGAGTCACCCCCTCGGAACGCATATTGGCGGACTTAGGCCAAAACGCGTTCCTAGACCTCTGGTCGTATCCTAATCCTTTCATCGACAAGAAGCAGAAGGACAAAGGCGCGGGGAAAGAACTCTGCGACCTGCTGGTGGTGTGTGGAAACGATATAATCATCTGCAGTGACAAGGCCATCGCTTGGCAAAAAGACAAGCCAGTCGAAGTTGCGTGGCCGCGCTTCTATCGCAAGGCGATCTCGGCTTCGGTGGATCAAATAAACGGCGCCGCGCGATGGATCACTGCCTACCCTAACCGCATCTTTACTGACAGCTTGTGTACTCTGCCGTTGCCAGTTGCATTGCCGCCGGCTGTCTCAGCACGCCTGCATGGCGTCGTCGTGGCTGGTGGTGCCTATGGCGCTTGCCAGAAACAAATGAACGATGACAGCGGCTCTTTCATGATTGCGCCGCGCCTAAAGGGCCATTCTGCACACGTCGACTTTTCACAGCCGGGCTTCATACCCTTTACTATAGGCGACCCCAACCCGGACGGAATGTTTGTGCATGTCTTCGATCCACAGGGAATCCGGCGACTGCTAGAACACTTGGACACAATCACTGACTTCACGCAGTACCTCAATAAGCGGGAGGCATATCTACGTTCCGACAAGCTCTTCTTGGCTCATGGCGAAGAAGAGCTTCTTGCGGCGTACCTCAATGTGGGGATCAGAACTGGCAAGTACGACTTCGAGACAAAACGAACAATGAAGTGTAAAAATGCTCAGCTCGTAACTGCTCAAGGTAGCTGGAGCGAGTATCTCTTTTCCGAGAGGGGGTTCGCAAAAACGCTTGCGGACGAACCCTCCTACGCGTGGGACAAGCTGATCGGCCTATTCACCGACAATGTCATCGCAGGAGAGAGCATCTCTCTGCTTGGATATAAAGCTGATACAAAATCCTCCGAGCGCGCACTCCGCTTTATGGCGATGGAATCTCGCTTCGCACGCAGGGCGCTGGGTGAGGCCATCACAGATGCTTACCAGATAGCCCTGACCGCCAAACAAGACAGATTCGTGAGGACAATTCTGCCCACAAACGTTTCTGCCGACCGAGAACTCGCCTACGTCTTTATGATTTTGGCCTATCCCACCGATTTAGAGGCGGCCGGCGGATTGAAAGGCGGCTACGACCAATACCGGGCCGTTCGAACTGCTATGCTCCAAGCGTATTGTTACGTACTGCTGCACGAGAATCGGAATTTAAGAACTGCAGTGGGCATAGCTATCGATGCCAGCCCTGAACAAACGGGACGCAGAGGGGGGTCGGAGGACCTTGTCGCAGTGCAAATAAACAGTTGGACAGCGGAGATGGTTGCGGATGTCGAGAAGGCAAAGGAGCACTACGACATCTTAAGGACAACTCGACTAAAAAAGACGCAAACTACGTCTCACGAATACCCACTACTGACTGAGGTTTCCGCGAAAAGGAGAGAAATATTTGAAACGTCGTAGGTGTCGTACTCAGCAAGCACGTTACCGACGCCAACTCATAAACTTCGACGCGTGTGTTGTCTCTTTGTAATCATTCGACACCGGGTCGAAATACCACGCCCTTATTGTCAGATTTTGCTGCCATACGAAGTGGTCAGCGTCATCCAATACGCGAAGTGACAGATTGAATTTTTCGGCCTTGGTCGAATCAATACTCTTCGGCTCCCCCTGAGAAACGACCTCCTTGCCCAACCATGTCCAGTTCGCCGAACCCTCTAAGACCTTGTTGCCGAAAGAGATGTGTATTGCCTGCAAAATGATCGGATACTTGCGCCGATTCCAAATTTCAAAGCTCAGAACGAGGTTGCGATCTTTATCTTGAGAATCTGTCGCGCCTCCCTGTCTAGTCACCAATATGAAAGGCTGCCAGCCGCGCAGGTTTCGGTATCCGAACGTCACCGCCACGACGGCAACAGTCAGCGATGAGAACGCCAGAATCGTTGTGGAGGCCCACTGCATTAATGGCAGCGTCTCTTTCATCCACTCCGGCGTCAGCATATCGGGCACCACCTGGCCAAAATCGACCAGGCTTCCGCTTTTTCATACAGAACTGCTGCAAGCACGGCGGCGGCGAACAAAAAGCCGGTGAGTGCACGACTGTAGAGTAAAAATTGTAGCGGGCCACGAACGGCCGCAATGGCTTCTTTTCCTCTGGCCTCGATACGCGGCCAGCGCGTCTTCAATTCAGGTTCTTCACGCATGGACTGGCACCTCCTTTGTAGGATCAAACCATGCCTCACCTCCCGAACGCTGATGCCGAATCGCCCCCCGAATCGGCTAACGAATCAACGTGCCATTTTTCGATTACGCGAAACAAGAGTCCGAGCCCGCGTATCCACGCCCCAATCGGCCTTTCCACCGCAATGACCCCATTTCCACAGGCTAATGTAATAGGTGTATTGTCCTATACTTGGGCGGCACCAAAGAGGCTAGGAATGTTATCCAATACGACGGGCGCACATTTTCTCTTAACGTTTGTTCAGGCCGAATATCCTTTCAGGAATTATGGAGGATCGAGACCGTGCTGTACGACGAGCACTTCCGTGTCGAAGGGCGCCGCACATGGTTCGAGACCATCGACGAGATGCAGACCGTTCTCGACGAGTATCTGGTCGGCTACAATCAGCGACGGCCGCATCAGGGTCGCGGCATGAAGGGACGAACCCCGGTGGCCTACTGTCAGGTGATCACGATCTCAGGACAATCAAAGTATCGGAGTAATCCCTACAACACCTTCCCCGGATTGAGAATCCCGTTCGGGTCGAGCGTTGCCTTCAGCGTGCGCATCAACTCAATCGCTACGCGGTCCTTCACCAGCGGCAGCCGCGCGCGCTTGGCGATACCGATGCCGTGTTCGGCCGAGATCGAGCCGCCGTATTTTGCAACCACGCCGAACACCGCGTCCTGGATATCGTCCTCGCGCGCCATGAAGGCGGCCTTGTCCATGCCGGCCGGCTGCGTGATGTTGTAATGGATGTTGCCGTCGCCGACATGACCGAACGGCATCGGCCGCGCGCCCGGCACCACCGCGATCGCCGCGGCATTGGCTTCAGTGATGAAGGCCGGGATCGCCGCGACCGGGATCGAGATGTCGTGCTTGATCGAGGCGCCCTCGCGCTTCTGCACTTCGCCGGCTTCCTCGCGGATGCGCCACATCGCCTTCGCCTGTTCCAGCGTCTGCGCGATCGCGCCGTCGTCGATCAGCGCGCGTTCGACGCCGGCCTCGAAGATCGCTTCGACCAGGTCGCGCAAGCCGCTTGCGGCCTGCGACGACAATTCCATCAGCACATAATAGGGATGCGGCGCGTCGAGCGGATCGCGCGTGCCGTCGATGAAGCGAACCGCGAGTTCGACATTCATCCGCGTCATCAGTTCGAAACTCGTGACCTGCGAACCGGCGCGTTCGTAGGCAAGTCCGAGCAGATCGACCGCGGCCTGCACCGACGGCACGCCGAACACGGCAAGCTCGACCGACCGCGGGCGCGGCACGAGGCGCAACACCGCCGCGGTGATGATGCCGAGCGTGCCTTCGGCGCCGATGAACAGGTTCTTCAGGTCGTAGCCGGTATTGTCCTTCTTCAGCTTGTTGAGATTGTTGAGGACGCGGCCGTCGGCCAGCACCACTTCGAGACCGAGCGCATGCGCGCGCGCGACGCCATGCGCGATCGCCGCGGTGCCGCCGGCATTGGTCGAGAGATTGCCGCCGATGGTGCAGGTGCCCTCCGAGGGAAGAAGTTGCGGATAGAGCCGGTCGACTTCGGCTGCCGCTTCGCGCGCGCGCTGCAAGGTGACGCCGGCTTCCGCCGTCAGCGTGTTGGTGACCGGATCGACCTCGCGGATTCTGGTCATGCGGTTGAGCGAGAGAATGATCTCGCCGTTGAGCGCGACCTGTCCTCCCACGAGTCCGGTGTTGCCGCCCTGCGGCACGATCGCCGTGCGGGTGTCGTTCGCGAGCTTCAGGATCGCCGCGACCTGTTCGGTGGTCTCGGGACGCAGGATCAGCGGCGAGTGGCCCGGCCAGCGGTCGCGCTGCTCGTGCAGATAGGCGGCCTGCACGTCCGGATCGGTGATGGCGTATTTCTCGCCGACGATCTCGGTGAACTTCGTGATCAGGTCTTTATCCGGCGTGAGCATGCGCACTTCTACGAGGATGACGGGGGGATATCTTTCGGGGCGGCGGCGCGGCGCAGCCGGTCGTTGATCGCTTCGCCCAAACCGGCAGAAGGAATCCGCATAACGCAGATGGTCGGCGCGAACATGGCGTCCAAACTGCGGAGATGGCCAAACAGATTGGCGGCGGCCTCTGACAGATCGCCTTTTTCGGACAGATTGAGGGTCGCCGCGGCGCCGGGCAGCGGCGCGCCGAACGCGAGCAGCGCCTCGCCGGGCTCAACACGGGTCGCGTCCAGGCGGAGCCGCGTCCGCGGTGCGTAATGGCTCTCCAGCATGCCGGGCGCAAGCGGGGTTTCGTCCGTGGTTTCAACGGGTTGGGCGAGGTCCCGGCCGAGCGCGGCGGCGATGTTTTCACGCGACAGCCCGCCCGGGCGCAGGATCATGGGCTGATCGAGGCAGGCCACGATGGTGGATTCGATGCCTACCGGCGCGGGTCCGCCGTCCACGATCAGGTCGATCTTTTCGTCAAGGTCTTCAAGCACATGCGCGGCGGTCGTGGGTGACACATGCCCCGATACATTGGCGGACGGCGCCACGATTGGTCTGCCGAAGGCGCGCAGGATCTCGCGCGCAAGCGCATGATCCGGCACGCGAATCGCGATGGTCTCGAGCCCGGCGGTGGCCAGGTCTGAGACCGCGCAATCGGGCTGGCGCGGCAGCACCAGCGTCAGCGGTCCCGGCCAGAAGGCTGCGGCAAGCGTCTCCGCATCGGCGTTGAAAACCGCGAGTTTGCGTGCGGATGGTAGGTCCGGCACATGCGCGATCAGCGGATTGAAGGATGGTCTGCCCTTGGCCTCGTAAAGGCGCGCGACCGCCTGTCCGTCGGTGGCGTCGGCGCCCAGGCCGTAGACCGTCTCGGTCGGGAACGCCACCAGTCCGCCCCGCGACAGGCACTCCGCCGCGGCCTGCGCCGATCCCGGCACGGCCTCGATCAGACGCGTTTTCGAGCGGACATGCATGCGGGGGTTCTTAGCCGCTTTTTGCCGGATTTGCGCGTCCCGGCGGTGGAAACATTTACGAAAAATAGCCGGCCGCATCGCCTTGCGGCGCGGGCATGGCGTCGTTATAAGACCGGCCTTCAAGTCGGAGTGTAGCGCAGCCTGGTAGCGCACCTCGTTCGGGACGAGGGGGTCGCAGGTTCGAATCCTGCCACTCCGACCATGTTTTTCCCGAGATAAAGCCCGGAACCAGAGCGGCGTGTGTCGGCAATGCAGGCCGCTGCCCGGCGCTGGTCGCGCCGAGCATCTGCGATGGTCTGCAGTCTTCCGATCTGCCGTTGTCCGGCCGTTACTTCCCGCCGGCGCGCTTCGCAGATTCGGCGATCACCTTCCTCTGGTCGGCGATCTCGGCGGCGAATTCGTTGGCAGGTCCCGGCCGCACCACCTGGCCCATCGGGGTCAGCTTCTTCACCACTTCCGGATCGGACAATGCCTCGGTGATGTCGGCAGCGATCTTGTCGCGCAGTTCGGGCGACATCTTTTTGGAGCCGAACAGCCCTACAAGGCCGTCGAGCGTCAGCGCCGGGTAGCCCGCCTCCTTGACGGTCGGAATATCGGCCAGCGCCGGCGCGCGCTGCGTGTTCATCAGCGCCAGCACCTTCACCTTGCCGTTCGCGACCTGCGGCCGCATGATCGCATAGGCCGCGCCATAGATCTGGATGCGTCCAGAGGCGAGATCGTTCAGCGCCTGCACCGCGTCCTTGTACGGGATCTTCGCGACGTCGATGCCGGAATCCTTCATCCAGCCGGTCACGACGAAATCGACCGCGCCGGTGGTGCCTGCATAATTAAGCTGGCCGGGCTTTTCCTTGGCGAGCTTCACGAAGTCGGCGAGCGTGTTGACGCCGAGGTCGGCCGGCACCCCGATCGCAATCAGGGTATTGGTCGCGCGTGCGACCGGCACGAGATCGTCCTGCTGGTAGGGCAGCTTGTCATGCAGCAGCGGATGCGCGGTGAAGGTCGAGGTCGGGGCCATCAAGAAGGTGTGGTCGTCGTTCGCCGACACGAAGGCATTGATCGCCACGATCGCATCGCCGCCGGGCCGGTTTTCGACCACGACCGGCTTGCCCCATTTCGCTGCGAGCTTGTCGGCAAGCAGGCGGGTGGTGATATCGACGCCGCTGCCCGGTCCGAGCGGCAGGATCATGGTGACGTTGCGCTGCGGCCAATCCTTGACGGGGGTCTGGGCCTGGGCCGGGACATGGCCGGCGGCGAGCGAGGTTAAGACGAAGCCTGATGCGGCTAGCAGGCGGAGCATGGGCGGGTTCCTCTCCTTATGGTTTGGTTTTTGGCTACCGCTTTGGGGCCTGAGGGTCAATGCGGCATGGTTTTGCGCAGTGCGAGCGAGCTTTCCAAGATCCACGCGCCGGGAGGGAAATCGGCGAACCTTAATCTTCAGTATGCAACCTGCGTCAGCGACCTAGCGCGCATGCTGCGCTATGGACCCAAAAACTTATTTTGCCGGCGCCTTTTCGTGCTCAGTTTTCAAACCACTGCCATGCGGTGAAAGGCTTCGGCGAGCAATTCAGCGAGCGCTAGCATTGGAGGTTTGACGTTCGCGCGAGAGCTGTCGCTTTAACGATTAACGATCACGTCCGCGGCGGCCTTCTTCGCTCGCTGAACCACGGACGGTAATCCGTCATCTTCGCGCGCTGGCCCTGCGGCGCGCGGCGCTTGCAGGTTGCGAATTCCTCGCTGCCCTCTTTGGCGCCCCAGCGCAGTTCGACGCAGTCGTTGACGTTGTAGGCCATTTCCAGATCGGTGACGCGGTCAATCACGTCCTTCAACGTCAGTGTCCACTGCGAGCCGTCGGTGCGCGGATAGGCGAATTTGCGCGACGACAATTCCTGCGCCAGCACCGCCTGCAATTCGGCCTTCACCTGTTCGACGCTCTTGTCCTTGGGCATCGCATAGCGCTCGGGACGGCGCGCGACGCGATCCGGGAAGTTACGGACCACATCCATTGCGATCAGCAGCCGCAGGTCGCGTGACGGCGTGGCGAAGTCCTCCCATGCGCCGGTGGTCTCGAAGATCGCGGCGCCGTCGGGCATCGAGGCATCGCCCTTGCCGCTGAGCTGATACTTGCGGCCGTTCTCGACCGAGGTGACGCGGGCTCTAACCTGCTCGTCGAGCGAGGTGATCGCCTCTTTCATCGCGCCGACAGGATCGAGCGGGTTGGGCGACATCACGTCGTCCATCTTGTCGTAGAAGCCCTCGACCGACAGCTTTGTCTGTTCCAGCGAGAAGTCCGAATAATTCGGGTTTTTGGAAATCTCCGCGACGGTGAGCCGGCGCAGGCTGCCGCTTTTGTCACGCACGATCGGGCGGAAGCGCTTGAAGCCGGCATCGCCGAGCGCCGGTTCCTGCGCGAACAGGAAATTGCCGCGCCAGAAGCGCTTGCGCGCGACCGTGCCGTCGGGCTGCGCATCGACCGCAAGGAATACGCCGGCATTGCCGTCGGTTTGCGGCACGCGCTTGGCGATGATCAGGAGATGGCCATAAGGATCGGCATAGACGGTGCCGGGACGCAGATGATCCTCGCTCAGCGGCACGGTGTAGAAGTCGGATCCTTCATGGGCCGCGAGTGTGCGACCCGCACCCGAATGCACGCCGTCGGCGACGCTGTATTGCAGGTAATGGCCGAAGCCGAGCGCGAGCGAGGTCGGGCGTGGCGGACGCACCGGTGCTGCCGGTTTTGCTACAGGTGCAGCACCGCCCGGCGTGGGCGGCACGGCGAAGCCCGGCGTCGCGCGCACCGCGGTCTTCTGCTGCGCGGGCTTGCCTTCGGGCTTTTGCGCGGATGGCTGTTGCGGCTTGAAGATGTCGAAGAGGTTGCCGGACGGTCGTTGCGGCGTTCCACCGGACGCCTGTGCGTCCTCGGCGGCAACGATGTCCTCCGGCGCCTCCGGCCGCGGCTCTTCCTTCTCGATATTCCACCAGACCGGACAGCGTGGCGCGTTGCCGCCGCCGCCGCGCGTGCATTTCGCATAGCCGTAAGGCAGGCCCATCTTGAAGGCGAAATAGGCGCGCAGGAAATACGGCAGGTCGGCGCAGTCCGGCCGGATGTAGAGATTGATGGAGTCTTCGCGCAGGCCAAGATGATTATGCAGCACGTTGCGCGCGGGATCGCGCAGCACGACATGCAGCGCCGGCCATGACGGCGACTCGCCCAGCGGCGCCTCGAACAGCTTCTCGATCCAGGCGGAATAGAGATTTTCGGTCTCGCGATTCCAGGAATTGCGGATCGGCCAAACGCTGGTCTTCGAACCGGAGGGGCGCGGCGGCTGCTTGGCGGCGACGTCGATCTCGCGCGAGACGGTGCGGCATGCGGCCGAAGCATTGGCGCGGGTGAGCTGCGCCTGCCATTTGCCGGCGGCGGGCGTGGCCACTTCCGCCAGCCAGAAATAGGGCGGCCCACCACGCCGCTCGCGCGAGGTTACCGCGACCTTTCCGTTCGGTGCGACCAACGAGAGCTCGCCATCGAGCGGCTTTTCGCTGGCGACGATGATGCGCAAGGGCGCGCCGGTCCAGGGCGCCAGCGGTGAGGGCAGCACCGCGATCTCGGCGGCGTCCTCGCAAGCCGCGGACTGCGCCCGGGCGCCGTTGGCCGGAATAAGCGTTGCCACCGACGCGACCGCGGCAGTCAGCCAGACGGCGGCGCGCAACCGGTACGATCGAATCATGGCGTGGTTCCCCCGGGGCAACCTCACCGGTATTGGAATGCTTTGGCGGAAGCATGGCAAGGGGACGCCTCTTGCCGGGGATTCTGCCCTACTCGACCCCCTTGATCCCCGTCGTTTCGATCAGCTTTTTCTTGTAGGCCAGATCCTCGGCGATGAATTTTGCGAAGGCATCCGGGGTGCTCGCCACCGGCTCGAAGGCCAGCGTCTGCAGCCGCTTCTGGAATTCCGGCTGCGTGAATACCTGCGCCACGTCCTTCTGGATTTTCTCGATCACCGGCTTCGGCGTCCCGGCGGTCGCGAACAGCCCGAACCAGCTCTGCGGGTCGATGTCGGGGAAGCCGGCTTCCTTCAGGGTCGGCACGTCCGGCAACTCCTTCTGCCGCTCCTTCTTCGAGATCGCGATGGCCTTCAGCTTTCCGGACTGGATGTGGCCCGCGGTGACCGACCAGCCGCCGAGCGTCATCTGCACGTCGCCGGCGATGGTCGCGGTGACCGCAGGCGCGATGCCGCGATAGGGGATCTGCATGATTTCGGCACCGCCCTGCGCGCGCAGCATTTCGAACAAGAGATGCGGCTGGCTGCCGACGCCATAGGAGCCGTAATTCAGCGCGCCCTTCTTCTCCTTCGACAGCGCGACCAGCTCCTTCAGCGAATTGGCCTGAACCGAGGGATGCAGCACCACGAGCTGGTTGAGCTCGATCAGCTGCGTGATCGGCGCGAAGTCTTTCACCGGATCGAATTTCGCGTTCGGAAAGAGGAACGGATTGCTGGTGATCGAGGAGTCGCTGGTCAGGAGCAACGTGTAGCCGTCGGCCAGCGCGCGGGCGACGAATTCGCCGCCGATCATGGTGGAGGCGCCGGGCTTGTTCTCGATGATGACCGGCTGTTTCCAGATCTGCGACAGACCTTCGCCCAGTGCGCGCGCCATGCCATCGACGCCGCCGCCGGCCGGGTAGGGCACGACAATGCGCACCAGCCGGTCGGGGAAGTCCTGCGCCGATGCAGGCGCGATCAGCGATGCGCCAGCGATCACGAGCGCGGCGGCCAGTCTCGACAGAATCGTCATCGTTTCACTCCTCGAATATGATCGCGACGCCACCGGCCTGTTCGGCAGGAACGACGAGGCGCCCGATCGCTTCGCTGAAGGCGAAGCCATGATCCAGAAGCCGCATTCGCTGCGCCGCGAGATCGGGCGTGCGAAAGCTCACCGCGGCAATGCCGGGGATCGGCGGGAAGAGGGTACCCGGCAGCAGCGCGGTTGCGTGCCTGATGTCGACGATGGTCAGCCGTGTACCCTGCGGGAAGTGGAAATTGACCGAGCCCTCGTGCGCGACCGGTGTGAGCCCGGTATAGCGGCGGTACTTCTCGGCGAAGGCCTCCAGCGCATCGGTAACGACGACGGTGCGATGCAGGCTGGTGCATCCGTTCGGATGACGGATATAGCGCGGCTGGTAGATGTAGTCCGGGGTGAGGTGCTGCGCGGCCTGGATGTAGCCTTCCGGCGATTGCTCGGGCGCGAACTGGATGCGCGCAAATTTCGCCGTACGGACGCCGTCCGGCGTATCGATCTCACGCTGCAGCGGGATCACGCCTGAGGTCGCGATGCCTGCGCCCTGCAGGCGCTTCTCGACCGCATGCGGGTCCTCGGTGTTGAAGCAGATGATATGCGCGCCCTGGTGGCGCTTCAGGAAATTGGTGATGCGGGCCGCGGGCCGCGCGGGGTCTTCGCTGGCGAGGATTTCGAGGTAATCGCTTGCGAACATCACGCAGCGGTTACCCGATCCCTGCGGTTGCACGGGCTCGCCCGGCTTCCAGGCGGCCGAATGCGGCGAGTAGGGCGTCAGTTGGAAGCCCATCGCCTCGAAGCGGCGGACGGTGTCGGCCAGATCGCGGACGGCCATGCCGACGTGGTTGATGTTGTCGATGTCGGACACGGACGACGCCGAAAGCTTGATGAAAATCGAAACGATACGCTGCATCGCACCGTAGGATGCGCGTCAGTCAGCCGCAAGCCATGCGGTACGCAGGCCAACTTATCAATGGCATGGTTTTTCTTATGAATGAGAGTTCCTGAACCGCAACTTCTGATAGGGTTGCGGTCAGGATAATCGGCGTCGGGATCGGCATAATCGATGAGCCTGCGCTACCGGCTTGCAATCCTCATGTTGGTTGCACTTGTGCCGCCGCTCGCGATCACGGCCTACAACACGCTGCGCTGGCAGCATTTCATCGAGCGGGATTCGCGCGAGGAGGCGCTTGCAGCGGCGCGCCTGGTGGCGGCCGAACTTGCGCAGATCGTCGAAGGCAGCCGCCAACTCATGATCGCGATGGGCCGGCATCCGGCGGTGCCGGACAACGCGGCCGAATGCGTCTCCTATTTCAAATCGGTGATCGCGGGCCTGCCGGCCTATCGCGAGGCCGCGGTGATCGATCCGGACGGCAAGTTCGTCTGTTCCACGATCGATATTCCTCCCGCGCTCGACGTTCGCGACCGTCTGTATTTCGACGGGCCGATCAAGACCGGCGGGCTTACGATCGGAACGCTGGTGCAGGGCCGCGTCACCAAATCCACCTCGATCCATATCTCCATGCCATTCAACAAGGGCGACGGAGTCAATCGCGGCGTGATCGTGCTGATCCTCAATCCGGAGCACGTGGCGCAGGATCTGTCGGCGCGGGCCTGGCGCACCAACCATCGTGTCACGGTGATGGACCGCGAGGGGTCCCTGGTCTTCACCATTCCGAAGCAAGGCGAAGAGGACGCGCGCGCGATCGCCAGGGCGGTCTATCCGGAGGCGCGAATTTCCGCGGGCGGGATCGCAGAGGCGGCGGACGCGCGTGGCCGTCCGCAGATCGTCGGCTACGCGCCGCTGGAAGAAACCCCGAGTGGGCTGATCACAGCCGTCAGCGTCGATCGCGACGCTGCGCTGACCGAAGTCCGCCAGACCGCCTGGCGCAGCATCCTGTTCGGGCTGGCGGCGGTGATCTTCGCGGTCGCCGGAACGATATGGGCCGCCAATGTTCTGATCCGGCGCCCGCTCAAGGCGATCGTCGCGGTCGTGAACCGCCGCGAGCGCGGCGAGACCGATGCAAGATTTCCCAATCTCGACCCGCGTACCGATCTCGGCCAATTGAGCGCGGCGCTCGCGCGCATGTCGGATTCGATCGACGGGCTGCTGGAACAGAAAACGTTCCTTCTGCGCGAATTGCAGCACCGCGTGATGAACAGCCTGAACCTTCTCTCAAGCGTGCTCGATCTGCAGCGCCGCCATACCGCCGATCCGGAGGCGCGCGACCAGCTTGCCCGCGCCCGCGACCGGGCGGTCTCGATCGGCAGCGTGTACCGGCAACTCTATCAGGCCGACCACGCCGGCCGCGTGGAATTTTCCGAGTTCCTGAAGAAGCTGTGCGAGGACAGCCAGAACGCCTATGGCGGGTATCGACACAAGATCGAGGTCGACGTCGATCCCCTGCAGATTTCCGGCAGCAAGGCGGTGGCGCTCGCGGTGCTGACGCACGAACTGATAACCAATGTGATGAAGCATGCTTATGCGACCGACGTATCCGGGCCGATCTTCGTCAGTTTGAAGAAAGCCGCTAACGGCTCCTGGGAGTTGCGGTTTTCGGATCGCGGCAAGGGGTTGCCCCCGGATTTCGATCCTTCGAAATCGAAATCGCTCGGCGTGAAGGTGATCCAGGGGACGGCCAAGCAACTTGGCGGCTCGGTCGAGATCGTGCGGCTTCCCAAGGGGACGGAGTTCCTGATCCGGTTGCCGCCGCAGATCGGGGATTAGGATCGTGCGGCCACGGCCACGACGTGCTCGCTCCCTCTAAAAGGGGAGGGTGAAGAGCCGGACGGCCCGCAAACCGGCTTGTGTCCGGCCCACTTGCCCGCGTAACCTCACCGGCAAGCAACAAGAACGACCTGCCAACCGGCGGGTATCCCAGGGAGAACGTCCGATGAAAGTGCGATTGCTCGCATCGATGCTCGTCGTCGGCTTTGGCACCGCGACGGCGGCGCAGGCCGCAGAACTCAAACTGATGACCGGTCCGCAGGGGGGCGTGTGGATTCCGCTCGGCGGCCAGCTCAAGGACATGTGGGAAAAGGCGGTTGGCGGATTGTCGGTGCAGGCTCTTCCGGGCGCCGGCATCGCCAACGTGCGCGGCATCGAGGAAGGCAAGGCCGATGTCGGCTTCGGCAATTCGATCTCGACGGTGGACGCGCTCGCCGGCAATCCGCCCTTCACCAAGAAGCACGGCAATGTGTGCAACATCGCGACGCTGTATCCGCAATATTACCAGGTGGTGACGCGCGCCGACGCCAACATCAATTCGGTCAAGGACCTGAAGGGCAAGGGCGTTACGACGCAGCAGCGCGGCAATACCGGCGAGGCGATCACCGCGCATATGCTGAAGGTCGCGGGCATGGGTTATAACGACGTGAAGATGAGCTTCGTGTCGTATACCGACTCGGTGACGCAGATGCAGGACGGCCATGCCGTTGCGTTTGCGCTCGGCACGACGATCCCGTCCGGCTCGGTCATGGACCTCGCGGCTGCTCGCGACATCAAGCTGCTCGACATGAGCGACATGTACGAGGACATGCGCAAGATCAATCCCGGCTATACGCTGGTCACGGTTCCCAAGGGCACCTATCCGAAGCAGGACAAGGACGTGAAGGTGATCGGCTATGCCACGCATATCGTGGCGTCCTGCAAGCTGCCGGAAGACATGGTCTACAACATGACCAAGGCGATGGCGGCGAATGTGTCGAACATGGCCGCGGTCAACAAGGCGATGGCCACGCTGACCCCGAAGGCGATGGCCGAGGACATCGGCGTGCCGTTCCATCCGGGCGCTGCGAAGTTCTACAAGGAAGCCGGCGTCGATCTGAAGATGTAGAGCGCCTGAACTGACCTGACCGTGGCGCGCACCGCCATCGTGGTCGCCCCCGCGAAAGCGGGGGCTGATATTGCAGAATGGTGGTTTTGGGTCCCCGCTTTGGCGGGGACGACCGGGCCACTTGAGCGCGATCGGCGCTGAGAGGGCGGCCCGTGACCTTCGAATCCACCCATCGCCGTATTCTCGGCTACGCGCTGATCGCGATATCGATCGCGATGGCGGCCTATCACATCTGGGCAATCGCGTTCGGTACGCCCGAAGCCGTATTGTTCCGCGGCACGCATCTCCTGTTCGCGATCGTCCTGACGTTCCTGCTGTATCGCTGGACCATCGCCAAGACCGACGGGCCGCGATCGGACGAGCAGCGGCCAACCGACGAGCGGCTGCCGACCTTGTTCGACTACGGGCTGATGATCGCCGGCGCGATCCCGATCATCTACCTGTTCGTCAATTACGAATACATCGTCACCCGCATCTTCTACATCGACGACCTGAGCTTCACCGACAAGGCCATGGCCGTGGTCATGATTTTGGTGGTGCTCGAGGCGACACGCCGTGTGATCGGGCTTGCGCTTCCGATCACCGCGGTGGTGTTCCTGCTGTACGGGCTCCTGATCGCGCGGCTCGAGCCGGAGCGGATGCTCGATCAGCTCTACATGACCACCGAGGGCATTTTCGGCATCCCTCTCTCGGTGTCGGCATCCTACGTGCTGATCTTCGTGCTGTTCGGCGCCTTCATGGAGCGCACCGGCACCGGCCAGTTGTTCATGGACTTTGCGATGGCGCTGACCGGCCATACCGCCGGGGGGCCGGGCAAGGTCTCGGTAGTCAGTTCGAGCCTGTTCGGCACGATTTCCGGCAGCGCCGTCGCGAACGTGATGGTGGACGGACCGATTGCGATCCCGCTGATGAAGCGTTCGGGCTTTCCGCCGCATTTCGCTGCCGGTGTGGAGGCAACCGCGTCCACAGGCGGACAGATCATGCCGCCGATCATGGGCGCGGCCGCGTTCGTCATGGCCGAGTTTCTGGCCGTATCCTACGGGCAGGTCATCATCTGGGCGATCATTCCCGCGGTTCTCTATTACGTTGCGTGTTTCGCCGCGGTGCATTTCGAAGCCAAGCGTTGCGGACTGCAGGGATTGCCGCGTTCCGAACTGCCAAGGCTCTCCGTCGTGATGCGCGAGCGGGGACATCTGTTCATTCCGGTCGTCGGCATTCTTGTCGTGATGTATTCGGGCTATAGCGCGCCCATGGCGGCGCTGGTCGGGACGGCTTTGTGCTTCCCGGTGGCCGCACTGCGCCGCTCAACACGGGAAAACGTCAACCTGCCGAATCTCATCGCAGCGTTCGTCGATGGCGCGCGAAACGCGCTGGCCGTGGCGCTGGCCTGCGCCTGCGCCGGCATCGTCATCGGGGTCGTGACATTGTCCGGCCTCGGCATCGTATTCACCCAGTTCGTGGTGGGGCTGGCGCAGGACACGCTTCTCCTTGCGCTGGTCCTCACCATGCTGGCCGGCATCGTGCTCGGCATGGGCATGCCGACAACGCCGGCCTACATCATCATGACCGCCTTGCTGGTGCCTGCGATCATCAAGCTCGGGGTGATCCCACCGGCCGCGCACATGTTTGCGCTGTATTTCGCGGTGCTCTCGGCGATCACGCCGCCGGTCGCGCTGGCCGTCTACGCGGCGGCCGGGATCGCCAAAGCCGATATCTGGAAGAGCGGGTGGGCTGCGGTGAAGATCGGCGCAGCCGGTTTCATCGTGCCGTTCATGGTGATCTATGAGCCGGCCCTTCTGATGATTGGGTCGTGGCCCACTATCATCGGCGCGTTCGTCACCGCCGCCTGCGGCATCCTGCTGTTTGCAGCGGGACTGCACGGCTATCTCATCACCGCGGCCAATCACTGGCAGCGCGTGTTGCTCTGCGCTGGCGGGCTGCTGCTGATCGATCCCGGGTTTGCGACCGACACCGCCGGTGCCGTGCTTGCGGCCATCGTCATTCTGTCGCAAGTGTATGAACGCCGGCGCGCGGCCGGCAAACCATCGGATACGGCGCCGGCCAAGCAATCCCCCTGAAAGACAAGTCACCGTAAAACATGAGCAAGAAGCGGCCTGAAGATCTCCGCAGCCATCGCTGGCTCGGCGTCAGCGATTTGCGTTCGTTCGGTCATCGCTCGCGGTTGCGGCAGTTCGGCTACGACAAGGCCGACTGGGAGGGAAAGCCGGTCATCGGCATCATCAATACCTGGAGCGATCTGAACGCCTGTCACGCGCATCTGCGGTCGCGCGCCGACGACGTGAAGCGCGGCGTCTGGGAAGCCGGCGGCTTTCCGGTCGAACTCCCGGCCATGTCGCTGTCCGAGCCGTTCATCAAGCCGACCACGATGCTCTATCGCAATTTCCTGGCGATGGAGACCGAGGAATTGCTGCGCAGCCATCCGATCGACGGTGCGGTCCTGATGGGCGGCTGCGACAAGACCACGCCGGCGCTGATCATGGGCGCGATCTCGATGGGCATTCCGTCGATCTATGTGCCCGCCGGCCCGATGCTGCGCGGTAATTGGCGCGGCCAGAAGCTCGGGTCGGGTTCCGACGTTTGGAAATACTGGGACGAGAAGCGCGCCGGCAACATCACCGACGACGACTGGAACGAGATCGAGGGCGGCATCGCGCGATCGTTCGGCACCTGCATGGTGATGGGAACGGCCGCCACCATGATGTCGATCGCCGAAGCGATGGGACTGGCGCTGCCCGGTGCGTCATCGATCCCGGCGGCGGATTCCAGCCATCCGCGCATGTGTTCGGCAGTGGGGCGACGCATCACCGACATGGTGTGGGAAGATCTGACGCCGGCGAAGATCCTGTCGCCCGCAGCCTTCGACAACGCCATCAAGGTGCATATGGCGCTCGGCGGCTCCACCAACGCGATCGTGCATGTGGTGGCGATGGCGCGCCGCGCCCGAATCCCGCTCGACATGGACCGGTTCGACGCGATTTCGCGCGAGGTGCCGGTGATCGCCAATATCACGCCGTCGGGCCAATACCTGATGGAGGATTTCTATTACGCCGGCGGCCTGCGCGCCCTGATGGCAGAATTGAGCGACCTGCTCGACCTGTCCTGCATGACGGTGACCGGCAAGACGCTCGGCGAAAACATCGCGGGTGCCAAGGTGCATCTGCCGGAGGTGATCCATCCGCTGTCCGATCCGATCTATGAGGGCGGCGCCACCGCGGTGCTGACCGGCAATCTCGCGCCGAATGGCTGCGTCATGAAGCCGTCGGCGGCGGACCAGCGTCTTACCCAGCATCGCGGCAAGGTGATCGCGTTCGAGGACTACAACCACATGATGCGCGAAGTGGAGCGCGACGATCTCGAGGTCACCGCCGATCATATCCTGGTGCTGAAGCACGCCGGGCCGAAGGGCGGGCCGGGCATGCCGGAATGGGGCATGCTGCCGATCCCGAAAAAACTGGTGAAGCAGGGCGTGCGCGACATGCTGCGGATTTCCGATGCGCGCATGAGCGGCACGAGCTACGGCGCGTGCATCCTGCATGTCGCGCCGGAAAGTTTTGTCGGCGGGCCGCTCGCTTTCGTGCAGACCGGCGACGAGATCGAGGTCGATGTGAAGAACCGCCGTATCCACCTTCATGTCAGCGACGAGGAGCTGGCGCGACGGAAGAGCGCGTGGACGCCGCCGAAGCCGCATTACACCCGCGGCTATGGCGCGATGTTCGCGCAGCATATCGGTCAGGCTGACCAGGGCTGCGACTTCGACTTCCTGCTGGCCGGCGAAAACACGCCGGAACCGGAGATCCACTGATCAGTCTGCGTCGACCGACGCAAGCCGGTGGCGCCGCACGCCGTCGCCGCAGCGGATGGATCGTCAGCCGGTCTGACCCGGCCGTGCCGGCATCGCCTGCACATACCATTCGAGCGCCAGATTGGTCGGTACGTGCGGTTTGTCCTCGGCCTTGCGGCGAAGACGATAGAATTCGAGCGCGGAGCGTGCGGTCGCGAGCTGCAGCCGATCGAATTGAGCGAGCGCGTCGCTCAGATCCATCGGCGAGAGCCTGCGATCGGCCGATGGCATCATCAGGATGGCGCGCGCCGTGGCGCGGCAGCATTTCGCGGCGCGCGCCAGGATCAGGATCAGGTCGGTCGACCGGTCCAGCAACGCGCGTTCCACAAGCTCGATCTCGAATTCGCCGAGAGAAGCGAGCGCGACCGTGGCCCGCTCGAAATCGTCAGCATTCGCATAGGCGTGCAGATCGGCCTCGCTGAATTGCCCGGTGCGGTGCAGGCGCTTGATGCGCGCGACGGCGCGCGCGTGATCGCGGGAGGTGCTGCGCACGTTATCGCCGATGCTCGACGAGACGTCGGCAACGGTGGCATCGATCACGTCGGCAAGATGCGGATTGGCTTCGATGAGGCGCGCCCGCACTTCTGCCGAAGCGCTGTCCAGCAGCTTCACAAAATGATGCCGCGGAATATCGCGGCGCGAGCCGACATAGCGGGCCAGCCCTTCGTCGTGTGCGGCCTTGCTGACGAGTTTTCCAAAACCGCTGTCGGAGAAGCGCGCGCCGGCATTGCGTGCCACCAACTGGATGACGCGGCTGTTGCCGCGCTCGATCAGCACGTCGGTCACTGGCTCGCTGAGGCTTTCACGCTGGGTGATCGCCTGAAGGTGGCCCTGGCTCTTGGTGCTTGCATTCTCGACCAGATCGGCGTCCGTCAGTTGCTGCGAGCGCATCAGCATCGGGGCTGCGACGGCAATCGAATCGTCGAAGGCAAGCGTGCGGACCACCTTCTGCGGCGCGTCGGGGCGCCCGGACAGGCGGCGGGACAATTGAGCCTTGGCATTGACCTCGATCGTCTCGATCAGAACCAAAAGGATATCGTCGAACAGCGCGAGTTGCTCTTCCGAGTGTCGGCCCGATCCGGCCAGGAACAGGTCGGTCATGCGGGTGAGAGCGTCGAGCCGCATCGCGGGCGAACCCGCGGAGATCGCGCGTTCGAGATCCTGAATGAGAGAGGGGGTGTCGGACATGGCATTCCGTCTTGCTTGCAAATGGCAGGTTCCGGCGAACTACGGCTTATCTGCTATAAGCATACGCGCAATGCTTGAATGGTTTTTGCCCCGATTGCATTGTGTGTGATTAAAACTTTCGGCAAATGCGATGCATGCATTATCTGCCCGAAATTCCACAAGAATCGTGTGTTTAGAAATCCCATGTCCGACGATATTCCCTTCGACAAGAGCTTCGACCTCGAAACCGGGGTTGTGAAGGAAATTGCGCCTCTGGTGCGTGCCGTCTGCGTGGGCAATGCCGGCCCGTTCACCTTCAAGGGTACGGTCACCTACATTGTCGGACGCGGCAAGGTTGCGGTCATCGATCCCGGTCCGGACGACGACCGCCATGTCGGCGTATTGCTCGATGCGCTGCGGGGAGAAACCGTTAGCCATATCGTGTTGACGCACACCCATCGCGATCATTCGCCGGCGGCGGCGGCACTCAAGGCCGCGACCGGCGCGCCAACCTTCGGAGAGGGGCCGCATCGCGTTTCGCGTCCGCTTCATATCGGTGAAATCAATCCGCTCGATGCAGCCGGCGACATGGATTTCCGCCCCGACATCAAGCTGTCCGACGGTGACATGATCGAAGGCGAGGGCTGGACGCTGGAAGCGATCACGACGCCCGGTCATTGCGCCAATCACACGGCCTACGCGCTGAAGGAAACCAACGCGCTGTTTTCCGGCGACCATGTCATGGGCTGGTCGACCTCGATCGTTGCGCCTCCGGACGGCGCCATGAGCGATTACATGAACTCGCTCACCAAGATCGCGACGCGCCAGGAGACGGTCTATTTCCCGGGCCACGGCAATGTCATCCGCGACGCGCCGCGTTTCGTTCAGAGCTACATCCGCCACCGGCTCGGGCGCGAGGAATCGATCCTGCACCGGCTCGCGAAAGGCGCCGCAGATATTCCGACGCTGGTGCGCGCGATTTACATCGGGATCGATCCGCGTCTGATCGGCGCCGCCGGGCTATCCGTGCTGGCGCATCTGGAAGACCTGGTGGCGCGCGGCAAGGTCGCGACCGAGGGCGTCCCCTCGATCGCGGGGCATTATCGCTTGGCCTGAGGCGTACCCTGCTTCGATTTGGGGGCCGGCGCCTTCTCCTTGGGCGCGGGCCGTCGGCGTTCCTCGCGCTCGAGCTCGGCATCGATATTCTGTTCGAGGCTTTCGAAAAAAGCGCGGATCCGCGACGCGTTGCTGCCCAGATCGTGGAAGCCGTAACGCGATGACGATCGCATATCCACGCGCGAACTTTCGTCGACGCTACGAACGCGGATCACGATGTCGTCGCGAAAACCCATGATCGGGGTTCGGGCCACCGCCTCGATCCGGCCGTCGCGGCGGTTGGGTTGCGGGCTGCGGGCATCCAGCACCAGCCACCGCCGCTTGTTCACCAACGCCAGTGCCTGATCATAGGCGTTTTTCGCTGGGACCGACAATTCCAGCGGAGCGACCTCTGGATAGGCCGCGCGCTGCTGTTCGGCTGCATAGAGGCCGGCATATTGCGCCGGGTTGGTCGTCCGCGAGCGCAATCTGCGCACCGCATCGAAGGCCGGTGGGTCCAGAACATCGGTGGTGATGTCGTAGATCGGCGGCAGGGTGTAAGCCTTGGTGCCCAGATAAAGCGGGTAGGCGAGCAGCGCGGCACCGACGAAAATTGCGGTGACGGCATAGCCCAGGCCGCCGAGGCCCAGCCGCCAGATCGTGACGAAGGAGCCGAGCGCCAGCAGGATCGCAAGTACGGCGAAGGCGAGCGCACCTGCGACGGTCGCCACGCCGGGCAGGACTTCGATCAGGCCGGCGCGGACGATGATGATGGCGATCAGCGTTGCGACCACGGAAAACAGCGCCAGCCGTCGCGCCCAGACGGCAAGCTTGGAATTCGGTTCGTCGGGAAGCCGGCGGCGCGCCATGGGATGTCCGTGTCCTGCGCGGAGAGGGGACTTTAGTTCAGCATGATTCTACCCGAAAACCGGTGGCCGCTTTCCGGGGGTCTTGCTGGCGTTAGCCCGCGCAGATGCGTTTCAAGGCTCTCCACTCGGCCGCGTCAAGCAGCGTTGCGCCACCACTTTGCGGCGTGGCGATGGCATTGATGCGCGCCACCCGATCGGGGGTGGCCGGGTGGTCGAGAAAGATCGATCCGGAGCGTGTTTTTCCGGCAATCCGGGCCAGGAACCGGCCGAGCGCGCGGGGATCGCCGCCGGCGGCTTGAATGGTGCGCACGGCGAAATCGTCTGCCCGGCTTTCGGCGCCACGCGAATAGGCCGATTTAAGCAGCGATTCGCTGGCCAGCACCACGGCGCCGCCGCCGACGAAATCGCCGAGCAGGATGCCGAAAATCAGCGACAGCCCGGTGGCCTGGAGGATGGCGCGGGTGCCGTCGCGATTGGCAACATGGCCGAGCTCGTGGGCGATGACGCCGGCGACTTCGTCCACAGTCCCGGCCTGGTCGATCAGCCCCTTGAAGACATAGATATGGCCGCCGGGCAGGGCGATGGCATTGGCCTCATCGCGCCGGATCACCGCCGCATAGAGTGGCAGGCGCCAGCCGGCCGCCATTTGCAGCCGCGTCATCAGCTTTTCGAAAGCGGCACGTCCGGCCTTTTCGATGGCGGCGTCTCCGCATTCGAACGGGCGGTCGCTATCGCCCTTGTCGAGCATGGCACGGACCTGGGTATCCGCCGCGCTGCCGAGCCGCCGCTCGATGCCCTGCGGCACCAGCGGCGCAAGCCGGTCGGCGATCGCCGGGAGCCCGTAAACCGCGACGGCAAACAATGACACTGCCGCAAGAAAACTAAGCACGATTGCCTGCCGCCGGTCCTTGCGCGCGCTGGCCCCGGTGCGGTCGATGTCGGGGCAGGCGAGGTCGATGGCATGGGCCATGTCATGATCGGCGATTTCGAGCCGCGCGAGATTTTCGGATTGGCGCAGGGCGATGCGGAAGATATGCGCGGGGGCAGAGAGATGTTTCAGCCGCGGATAGGGCCATTGGTCGATCAGTTCGCCGGCCCGGTCGAAAATCACCACAGCGCGTTCGTTCAGTTCGAGGGTCACGTCGTGGCGCGCCGCGGTGACGCCGTCGAAGTAAACCGCCTCGCTTGTCATTCCTACTGCGACGGACACGGTCATATGCCACCGAGATTGAGGACGTCGGCGATGCCCTCGCCGAGCGGCGAACTGGCATCGCCGGCGGCCTTCACCTGAGCGATCGGACGGGTGTCGGACAATGCGATCGAGCCGGCTGTCAGCCGCCAGACCGAGAGCGTGACCGTCGCGTTGTAGAGCGTGATCAGCCCCAGCATGAACACAACGTAGGTGCCGACCATCATCGCCACGGTGACGAATTCAGTCAGCATCGCGCCACTCTCGAAAAATGCGCCGAGGACGATCAGTCCGAAGAAAACCCCGACCAGCAGCACCACGATGAAGGCGATCAGAAAGCCGATGAAACGCAGATAGGCGAGATACACATCGCGCGTGCGCAGATGGGACGTTGCGACGATCTCGCCGAAACGGGTTCCATTGATCCACCAGCGCATGACCATGGCGTGGAATGCCGGCAATATCAGCGCGACCAGCGCGAGGGTGACGGCGAACGCCACGATCGCAAAACCGAACTGGCCGAGAAAGCCGGGGCTTGCCTTTTCGACCCGGCCGATCACGTCGCCGCCGCCGCGCAAGGCCGCCATGACCGCTGACCACCGGATCGATAGCAGCGCGACAGCCGTCGCCAGCAGCGGAACGAGCACCGCCAGCCACATCAGGAAGCCGCGGATGAACAGATGCCAGCCGGATCCCACGAAGCTGCCCTGCAGGTCGCCGTAAAATGTATTGCGCATCTTGAAGCGCTCGAGCGCCGCGCGCGTGAATGGATAGGCGAAGCCGAGCGTCAGCGCCGTCCAGCCCCACCACCACACCGCACAGATCGCATAGCGGATGGCGCTGCCGGTCTGGTGGAAGCGCAGGCCGCGAAACACCGTGCGGGTCAGCCGGTAGCGGCGGGCGAGATAGATGCCGTACTGGCTCAGGAAGGCGAGCAGCAGCACCGCCGAGGTAGACAGAAAACTGCCGAAGGCACCGAGGTCGAGCACGGTGATGGTGAAGCCGATGTAGATCGGCAGGATCAGCGCGATTGCGAACAGGAAGCCCTGCAGCAATTCAAGCGCCGTACCCGAATATTCGAGAGACTCGCCGTCGATCTCGGTGTTGGCCCACAGGAAGCGTCGGATGTCGGTCGCAAGCCAGAACCGGTACAGGCCGAGCGTGACCATCAGCAGCACGGCGCCGCGCACGACGATCCACCAGTAATCCTTCTCCGGTCCGATGAAACGGATCGGGCGCGCAGCGCCGTTTGCCGCCCCGGCAACCGTGCCCGCATCCGCCACTGCCATCTTTCACTCCGCAGCCACCGATCCCGGCAGGATGTAATCCCTGAACCGTTCGCGCAACGCCGTTTTCAGGATCTTTCCGGTGGCGGTGTGCGGTATCTCGTCGACAAAAGCAACGTCGTCGGGCAGCCACCAATCGGCGACCTTTCCTCGCATGAAGGCCAGCATTTCGTCTTTGTCGACGTTCTCATCTTTCTTCAGCACAACGATCAGCAGCGGTCGCTCGTCCCATTTCGGATGCCGCACGCCGATCACCGCGGCCTCCGCAACCTTGGGGTGACCGACGGCGAGATTCTCCAGATCGATGGAGGAAATCCATTCGCCGCCGGACTTGATCACGTCCTTTGAGCGGTCGGTGATCTGCATATAGCCATGCGGGTCTATGGTCGCGACATCGCCGGTATCGAAGAAGCTCCGATCGTCGAGAATGTCGGCATCGTCCTTGAAATAGGCGCGCGCGACCGCCGGCCCGCGAACCTTCAGGCGGCCGAAGGTCTTGCCGTCCCATGGCTGGTCGGCGCCGCGATCGTCGGTGATGCGCATTTCGACGCCGAATGGCGGGTGGCCCTGCTTGACCTTCAATTCGTAGAGCGCATCGTTTTCGAGCGCGGCATATTCCGGCTTGATGGTGCAGAGCGAACCGAGCGGCGACATTTCCGTCATGCCCCAGGCATGGATGACGGTGACGCCATAATTCTTCTCAAATGCCTCGGTCATGGCGCGCGGGCAGGCCGAGCCGCCGATCACCACCCGGTTGAGATAGGGCAGTTTGGCGCCGGTCGCTTCCAGATGTTGCAGCAGCATCAGCCAGATGGTCGGCACCGCGGCGGTGCAGGTGACGCGACACTCGTCGAGGAGCTGGTAGATCGAGGCGCCATCCATCTTCATGCCCGGCGTGACCAGCGCGGCGCCGTTCATCGGCGCGGTCAGAGCCAGCCCCCAGCAATTGGCATGGAACATCGGCACCACCGGCATGATGACGTCGCGCGATGACACACCCATGGCATCGCCCATGCTCGCCATCATCGAATGCAGCACATTCGACCGATGCGAATAGAGAACGCCCTTGGGATTTCCGGTGGTGCCCGAGGTGTAGCACATGCCCGCCGCAGTATTCTCGTCGAAGCTTTTCCAGGCGAAATCGCCGTCGGCCTCGGCAAGCCAGTCTTCGTAGGGCACCGCATTCTTCAACGTGGTGTCCGGCATATGCGCGGCGTCTGTCAGCACGATGTAGCGTTCGATCGACGGCAGCCGGTCGGCGAGCTTTTCCAGCAGCGGAACGAATGTGAGGTCGGTCATCATCACGCGATCCTGTGCGTGATTGACGATCCATGCGATCTGGTCGGGAAACAGCCGCGGATTGACGGTGTGATAGATCGCGCCGATCCCCATGATGCCGTACCAGGCTTCGAGATGGCGGAACGTGTTCCAGGCGAGCGTCGCGACCCGGTCACCGAGGCCGATGCCGTCGCGTTCGAGCCGCTGCGCGACCTTCAGTGCGCGGGCGCGGACGTCACGGTAGCTGGTGCGATGGATCGGTCCTTCGACCAGCCGCGATACGATCGGGCGATCGGCATGGAAGGTGGCGGCGTGGTCGAGGATGCGATGACACAGCAGCGGCCAGTCCTGCATCAATCCGTGCATCGCGTTTCTCCCTGTCGTCTTTTTTGCCGTTGACGGGGAGGTTACAGACCCGACCGGGCGGCGGGAAGTGCAGTTCAGGCAAACCGTGACAGCCGGAAGCGGCGCAGATCGACGGCCGTACGGCCGGTCAGCGAAAGCTCGGCCAGCGCCTGGCCGATGACGGGTGCAAACTTGAAGCCGTGGCCGGAGCACGGCGAGGCGATCACGATGCGCTCGCGACCCGGCAGACGATCGATGACGAAATCCTCGTCAGGCGACATGGTGTAGAGGCAGGTCTTGGCGTCGGCGACCGGCCCCGCGGCCGCAGGTAACATCCGAAACAGCGGGCCGGTGATTGTGGCGCGGTCGGCGTCACTGACGGACCGGTTACAGGTGTCCGGATCGACCACTTCGCCGTCATGGTGGTGCTTGGCGATTTTTAGCAGGCCGTCGTCCTGCAACGGAAAGCCGTAGTGAATGCCATGTTCGCTCTCGATCATGAAAACCGGAAACCAGCCGGTCCGGAATAATTCCGGTTCGCCCGGACGCACCCAAAGCAGCACCTGCCGCGTCACCTCGAGCGTCACGCCGAGATCGCGAACCAGCGATCCGGTCCATGCCCCGGCAGTAACGATGGCATGACCGGCTTCATAGGTCTTGCGTCCGGTCGTGACCCGCACGCGCTCGCCGACCTGTTCGACCGAAATGACCTGTTCGCCGGTCCGGGTGTCGGCGCCGGCCGCGGCGGCAAGGCGCAGATGTGCACGGATGCCGGCTTCCGGATCGACGAAACCTGCATCCGGCTGGATCACCGCGACATAATCTTGCGGCAGCCGGAATGCAGGATAGCGCCGCATCAACTCGTTCGCGGTGACCACCTCATGCGTCAGCCGATGCTGCTGCGCGGCGGCTAGCGTGCCGCTCACCAGGACCGAATCCGGCCGCCCGATTTCGGCGATGCCGGTGATCGTCATCAGCGATCGTCCTGATGCGGTTTCGAGTTCGCGCCACATTGCTGCGGCGCGCCGCACCAGTGGCACGTAGGAGGGATGTTCGAAGTATCCGTGGCGGATGATGCGCGTGCGGCCATGCGAGGAACCGCGGTCATGGCCGGGCTCGAAGCGTTCCAGTCCGATGGCGCGGACATTGTTGCGCGCCAGATGGTAAAGCGCGGCGCTGCCCATGGCGCCAAGCCCGACCACAATCACATCATGGGTCACAATTCGATTTCCGGAATCTGCGTCCACGCTACGCTAGCACAGCAGGGCAAAAGAGAAATTGCCATGGCGACAACGATCCCGCACAAATGCCGCATTCGCCGGGGAAATGCGCGCGGTGGGACGCCTCTTTGCAGTTTTTCCGGTGGTCGCGGTGCTGTGGCTCGTGCATGGCGCACAGGCGCAGACCCCGTCTGCATCGCCATTTCCCGCGCCGCTGAAATCGGCCGAGCCGAAATCCGCCGACCCGGCGCAGAAACCGTCAAAGCCTTCACGATCCAGGGCGTCCAGACCGAAAGCGGAACCCGGCGCACCCGTGCCGCAGCCGGACACCGACACAGGTCGCATCGCACCAGTGCCCATGGAAGCGTTTGCGGCCGAGGCGGACCCGCAACCGGCGAACGAGACCGCTGGTAAGCCGGAGGAGCCATCGGCATGCCAGCTTCGTGTGGCGGACAAGATCGCGGTGATCGAGCCGCTGCCATCGCTGGCAGGGCCGGGCGATTGCGGAGCGACGGACGTGGTCCGGCTCGAAGCGATCATCCAGCCCGACAAGTCGCGCGTGACGCTCAGTCCGCCCGCCACCATGCGCTGCACGATGGCGGAGGCGCTGGCGAATTGGGTGCGCGAGGACCTCACCGGGACGACAGCGCAACTCGGCTCCGCGCCCCGTACGCTCGACAACTACGCGTCCTACGATTGCCGTGGCCGCAACCGGGTAGCGGGCGCCAGGATCAGCCAGCACGGACTTGCCAACGCGATCGACGTGCGCGGCGTGCATCTGGCCAATGGCCGGTTTGCCTCGTTTACCGACCGCAAGCTCGATCGCGAGTTCCGAGAGGCGGTCCGCAAGAGCATCTGCGAGCGGTTTACCACAGTTCTAGGTCCCGGCTCCGACGGCCATCACGAAGACCATATCCATATGGACCTTGCAGAACGGAGGGGCGGCTACCGCCTGTGTCAGTGGAATGTGCTCGATCCCGCGGGCGAGGTCCCGTTGCCGCGACCGCGGCCGAAAGAGGCGCCGTAAGTCGATTAACGCCGATATGCCACGGCCTTTCTCCGGTCGTGTGAACCGTCCCTTCATCGGCTATCCCGTAAATGCGCTGACATGAAACCCGTTCGCCCGTCCGATCTTCTGCTGCCCGACGCCCCGCGCCGGCCGCTGATCTCGCGGCGTTCGCTGCTGCTGGGCGGACTTGGCGTGGCGGCGGTGTCAGGCTCGGCCTTCGCCGGCTATGCCAGCGTCGAGGCGGCGGCGATGCTGGATGTCACGCGCTACAGCCTGCGCCCGCGAAACTGGCCGGCCGGCCAGAAGCTGACGATCTCGGTTATCGCCGATCTGCATGCCGGCGGTCCCAATATGGGCATCGAGCGCATCAGCCACATCGTCGAGACGTCGAATGCGTTGGGTCCCGATATCGTGCTGCTGCTCGGGGACTTTGTCGCCACCCACAAATTCGTGACGGAGCCGGTTCCGGCGCCGGTCTGGGCCGCGGAATTGTCGCGGTTGAAAGCCCCGCTCGGGGTGCATGCGATCCTCGGCAATCACGACTGGTGGTTCCATGAGGCCGAGATCCGCCTTGCGCTCAAACGCGTGAGCATTCCCGTGATGGAAAACGATGCGGTTCTGCTCGGCGAGCCGGGCGCGCGCTTCTGGCTTGCTGGAATCGGCGATCAGCTTGCGGTGCCACTGGGGCAGGGCCGCTTTCGCGGTGCCGACGATCTGCCGGCGACGCTTGCCAAGGTCGGCAGCGACGAGCCGGTGATCCTGATGGTGCACGAGCCCGATATTTTCACCACGGTTCCGGACCGGGTGTCGCTGACGCTCGCTGGTCATACCCATGGCGGCCAGGTCCGGGTGCCGTTGGTGTGGCCGGCCTTCGTACCCTCGCAATATGGCGCGCGCTTCGCCTACGGGCATATCGTGGAGGGCGGCCGCGATCTCATCGTGTCGGGCGGACTTGGCACCAGCGTGGTGCCGATGCGGGTCGGCGTGCCGCCCGAAATCGTGCATGTCGAACTGGGCTAGGTCGCGGACCCGGGCACAAATGAAAACGGCGCCCGAAGGCGCCGCTCGCTCAACCTGAAGCCGTTGCCGGTCAGAACGGCAGGATACGATCCAGCCCGCGATGCGCCATCTGCGGATTGTTCGGCGAATCGCCCTGCTTGGGCGCGAGCACGACGACGACCGTGTTTTCCTTGGTCCGGTTATAGAGGTCGATCACGTCCTCATTGGTCATGCGGATGCAGCCTGAGGACACCGCCGAACCGATCATTTCCGGCTGATTGGTGCCGTGAATCCGGTACAGCGTGTCCTTGCCGCCGGCATAGAGATACAGGGCGCGCGCGCCGAGCGGATTATGCGGGCCGGGTCCGACCTGATTGGGGATGCTCGGTCCAAGCCGCTCCTTGATCGCCTGAGTCGGCGTCCAGGTCGGCCATTCCGCCTTGCGCTGAACCTTGGCGATCCCGGAAAAGGCCAGCGCTTCTTCGCCGACGGTGATGCCATAGCGGATCGCCTTGCCATCAGGCAGCACGTAATAGAGGAAGCGCGAATCGGCATCGACCACGATCGAGCCGGGGGCCTCCTTGCGGTGGTAGTTGACGATATGGCGCCGATAAGGCTCCGGAATCGTCGCCGGCGCATAGGGCGCTTTGGCGAGCAACTCACGGTCGCGCGGCTTCAAGTTAGATTCCGATGCGGGCTCATAGGTCGCCGTGGTCGTGGTGTTGCAACCCGACAAACCGATCCCGATCAGGAGAAGCGCGATCAGGCGCATCACCACATCCCTTACTATTATGCCGCAGCGGCGAGATTCCCGAGCGACCATATCCGAAAAACGCGAGTCATCCAGCCTGCAGGCCAGGCTTGCCGGTCAGTCCTGTGAAAGTGTTGCAGGAAAGCCGCAAGCCTGTGACCGATACGCCCGCAGGGCGCTGCTGACGAGGATTACACCAACCTCTTAAGCGACCGTTTACCGTGAGCGGCCCAGAACCGCAGGCGAAATCCGCCGACACGGCTTTGTGACGGCCTGCCGCCAAGTCTTACCATTATCCGCCCAATTCAGCCTCACTGGCTCCGCATCGGTCGGGCAGGGTCCAAGCTTGGGACGAAACAAGATGCCCTTGAGGAGGAAGTTTATGACCACCGCCAATTCGACTGGTGACCAGCGGGAGACCCGGCGGCCGGAAGCGGATCTCGACCGCCGCTACGGACGGATTGCGATCTCGGCAGTCGTTGCCGCGTTGCCTTATAACGGCGAGGGCAAGTCGACGACGCGGGCATCGAAGGACCCGCGCAAGGATCGCGCCGCCTGAGGTCGATCGCGCCGGTGCGTGATTGCCATTTAGGACTTGCACGGACCAACGGTGCATGGCCATGACTCCGCCGCTGCGGCGATAGCCGTTTTTTGGAGGGGCCATGCTCACCGTCTTTGTCCCGCGTGGCACCGTGCTGGAGCCGCACCCGCTCGAGGCGGGCGAAGCGATCCCCGACGCGGCGATCTGGCTCGACCTGATCAATCCGACAGTCGAGGAAGACAAGCTGGTCGAGCAGCGGGTAGGTGTCGCCGTGCCGACCCGCGAGGAGATGCAGGAAATCGAGATTTCCAGCCGTCTCTATGTCGAGAATGGCGCGCGTTACATGACGGCGACGCTGATGTCGCATTCCGATACCGCAACGCCGGTCACGACGCCGGTATCTTTCATTCTTGCAGGCCAGCGCCTGGTGACGGTTCGATACGACGAGCCGCGCCCGTTCGCGATGACACGTCACAAGCTCGGGCGCGCCTGTCCGGGCAATGTGTCAGGGCAGACCGTCCTGCTGGAACTGCTGGACGCCGTGATTGATCGCGCCGCCGACATTCTGGAACGGGTTGGCGCGGAGGTCGACCAGGTGTCGCGCAAGGTGTTCGATCAGCGGCGCAGCCGCGGCGGATCCTCGCGGGTCTATCAGGGCATTCTGTTTTCGCTCGGCCGCAAGGGCGACCTGTGTTCGAAAGTGCGCGAAAGTCTGGTCTCGATCGGGCGTCTCGTCCTGTTTCTTGCACACGAAGACGAAGCGACGCGCTGGTCCAAGGAGATGCGCGTCCAGATCAAGACCATGCAGCGCGACACCCAATCGCTGTCGGACCACACCACCTATCTCACCAACAACATCACCTTCCTGCTCGATGCCATGCTCGGCCTTGTCAGCATCGAGCAGAACAACATCATCAAATTGTTTTCGGTGGTCGCGGTGGTGATGATGCCGCCGACGCTGGTGGCTTCGATCTACGGCATGAATTTCGAGTTCATGCCCGAACTCAAATCCGTCTACGGCTATCCGGTGGCGCTGATCGCGATGGTGGTGTCGGCCGTCGTGCCGTATCTATTCTTCAAGTGGAAGAAGTGGCTCTAGTCCAGCCTAGACGTGCTGCCCGCCATTGATGTGAATTTCGGCGCCGTGCACGTAGGACGACGTCTCCGTGCACAACACGTAAATGATCTTCGCCACCTCGTCGGGGGTGCCGAGCCGGTGCATCGGGATTTGCTGCTCGACGATTTTCTCGGTGCCGGGCGACAGGATCGAGGTGTCGATTTCGCCCGGTGCGATTGCATTCACGCGAATCCCGAGCGGACCGAAATCGGCCGCCATTTCGCGCGTCAGCGATGCCAGCGCCGCTTTCGAGGTGGCATAGGCCGCGCCCGCAAACGGGTGCACACGCGAGCCCGCAATCGACGTCACGTTGACCACGGAGCCATGCGTGGCCTGCAATTCATTCCTCAGGCCGCGCGCCAGCATGATCGGGGCGAAGAAATTCACCTGAAAGACGTGCTGCCAGGTCTTGATGTCGGTCGCCAGCGCACTCAGCCGCGCCCCGCCCGTCGCCTTCGGTGAAATCGCCGCGTTGTTGACCAGCGCGTGCAATTGACCGTCTGGAAGCCGGCTCTTGATCTCGGCGATGGCTTCTTCGGTATTCTCGGGATTGGAGAGGTCGACCTGGATATGATCTTCGGGGCCCGCCTCCCACGGGCAATTCTCCGGAAAGGCGTTGCGCGAACAGGTGATGACGCGCCAGCCGGCGGCCGAAAAGCGCTTCACCGTCGCATGCCCGATGCCGCGGCTGGCGCCGGTCAGCAGGAGCGTGCGGCGCGGGCCGTTATGGTCGGACTGGGGCATCTGACAATCCTGTTGGGACGCGCTGTGAATGGCATTCAGGGATAGAGGCGCGTCCTGGTCCAAGTCTCATTTATCTGGCTGCGCGTGAAGGCGATACGATCGTGCAGGCGGAACGGCCGATCATGCCAGAATTCTATCGCCAGCGGGGCAATGCGAAAGCCCGACCAGAATGGCGGCCTTGGAATTGCTCCAAGCGGATAACGGGCGGTCACGCGCGCGACCGAGGCTTCGAACGCAAGACGGCTTTCCAGCGGTGACGATTGCTTGCTTGCCCAGGCGCCGATCTGCGCAAGACGCGGCCTTGTCGCGAAATAGGCATCGGCCTCGGCGTCGCTTACCTGTGCCACGTTGCCGCGAACGCGAACCTGACGGCGCAGCGACTTCCAGTGGAAGACCAAGGCGGCCTGCGGACGCTCGCGCAATTCGCGCGCCTTGGCGCTCTCGAGATTGGTGAAGAACACAAAGCCGGCCTCGTCAAAGCCCTTCAGCAGGACCATGCGCACGTCCGGAAAGCCGTCGGCGTCGGCGGTCGCAAGCGCCATCGCGTTGGGATCGTTCGGTTCCGAGCGGCTGGCTTCCTCCATCCAGGCTGAAAACAGCGCGAGTGGCTCGGAGGATTCGGTAAAATCACCGTTCCTTAACTGGTCCGGACGTTCAATGGCGGGTGTGTCTGTCATGTCGTGGGGTACCGAGTGGCCGGCCCGTCTTCAGCCGTCCGATCCGAGGTATATAGGCGAGCATGGTCCGCTCGCCTATGCCGAATGCTGCTCTGCGGCAGTGCGCTTGCCGCTGCCTGCTTTGCCACGAGCGGATGCAGCACCGAGGTCAAACTGCCCAGCATGAGGGGCGACGACAAGCCGGTCCATACCGGTTCGATTTTAAGCCCATCCTCACCGGAAGGCCCGGGGCTGCCACCGGCATCCGACCTCGTTTACGCCAAGGTCGCCGCCTCCGAAGTCATGAAAAGCAGCGCCGCGGATGCGAGCCTTCCCTGGCAGAACCCAGCCTCCGGCGCGCGCGGCACGGTCATGCCGGTCGCGTCGGCCTACGAGGTCGAGGGCGCGCTGTGCCGCGACTTCGTCGCGAGCTATGTTGCCGAAGGGGCGGAATCCTGGATGCAGGGCGAGGCGTGCCGCGCCTCCCGGGGTGAATGGGAGGTCCGCAAATTGAAGGCGTGGCGCCGTTCCTGACCTCTGGATGGGAGGGCCGGTCACGGGTTGCACGCCAGACCCGCTTCGACGCCCCTTCGAATGTACCCTGATTAGCTCACCGACGTTGCGAAAATCGGACTACAGTCCCAAATACCCACGACATCACATGCCGGGCATCGGCCCGGATTTATTCTGAACACGAGCCGGGTCTTTGGCCCTGCCGAAAAGGAGTTACCGTAACATGCGCGACCCCTACGAGGTGTTGGGGGTGCCGCGGGGGGCTGCGGCTGGCCAGATCAAGTCAGCCTTTCGAAAGCTTGCCAAGAAGCACCATCCGGACGCCAACAAGGACGATCCGAAAGCCTCGGAGAAGTTCGCCGAGGCCAACTCGGCCTATGAAATTCTGGGCGACGAAGCCAAACGCAAACAGTTCGACGCAGGCGAGATCGACGCCGAAGGAAAGCCCCGGTTCCAGGGCTTTGAGGGCATGCATCCCGGCGGCGGCGGATTCCGCGCGGGCGCGGGCGGCGGTCCGGACATGCAATTCGAGACGTTCACGTTCGGCCCGCAGGGCGCGCAGCGCGCCGGTGGCGGCGGCTTCGGCGGTATCGACGAAATCCTGAAGGAAATGATGGGCGGCCGTGCGCGCCGCGGCGGCGGCCGGACCTTCGAGCCGGAGGAATTCGCTCCGCCGCCCGGACGCGACGCGGCTGCATCCACCACCATCACGCTGTCCGATCTGGCCCATGGCGGATCGCGCCGGGTCTACCTGCCGACCGGAAAGGAAGTCGACGTCAAGATTCCAGCCGGCCTCTCCGACGGACAGCAGATCCGGCTGAAAGGGCAGGGCTTCTCGGACGGCGGCCCGGCCGGCGACGCGATTGTCACCGTGCATATCGCCAAGCATCCGTATTTCGAGCGCGAGGGGTCGAATATCCGGCTGGATCTGCCGATCACGCTCGACGAGGCCGTGCTCGGCGGCAAGGTCCGGGTCCCGACTCTGGATGGCGCGGTCGAGTTGAACATCCCCGCCAATACCAGCAGCGGCCGAACCTTCCGCCTGAAAGGCAAGGGACTGCCTGACAAGACCGGCAAGGGTGATCTGCTGGCCACAATTCGCATCGTGCTGCCTGACCAGAACGATCCCGATCTGCAGGCGTTGATGGAGAAGTGGCGGGAAACCCGGGCCTACGATCCGCGGAAGATGTTTGGCTGAATGAATGCCTGATGTCGGGCCTCGTTTCGCTCTCGCTTTCCCGAATTGATCGTTGGCGCGCGTCTGCATTTGCTAGTCGCTGATATTGGAAGGTCTGTCCTGAGCACGGCCAAAGCAATCGGCATTGTAGCGGGCGTAGCGCTGGCCCTCGCCGTGCTGACCCTTACCGCGCAGGTTCTTCTGCTTGTATTCGCCGGCGTGTTGCTCGCCATTTTGTTACGGTCGATCGCAAACGCGATCGATGCTGGCCTTGGCATCGGTCCGGGCTGGGGTCTCGCTTTCGCATTGATCGGCATCGTTGCAGTGGTTGCCCTGACGGCCTGGATCCTTCTGCCTGACATCGTGGCGCAAGGCCGGGAATTGTTCCAACAGTTGCCCCGCGGATGGGGCGATCTGCAGCAACGCCTCAACAGCATCTTTGGCGGTGCCGGCGTAATCGACTACGCCTTCGATCGGGCGGCTGCGCCGGCTCAGGGAACGATGCAGAATCTGATCGGCGGCGCGTTCGGTGTGGTCTCCGGTACGCTCGGGTTTCTGGGCAGCGGCCTGGTCATTTTCTTCACCGCAATCTATCTGGCTGCCGACCCGGAGACATACCGCGCCGGGGTTGTCCGTCTGGTCCCGCCGGCTCACCGCGAACGGGCGGAGCAGATCATCGACCAGGTCGGTCAGGTGTTGCTGTGGTGGTTGCTCGGCAAATTCGTTGAGATGGCGCTGATCGGGGGCGTGACGTATCTCGGCCTGTGGGCGCTCGGGATGCCGCTCGCGCTCTCGCTCGCGTTGATCGCCGCGTTGCTGACCTTCGTGCCGAATTTCGGCCCGATCATTGCAGCCGCCCCTGCGGTTTTGATTGCTTTGGGGGATGGACTGACACAGGCCTCACTGGTGATACTATTGTATGTGGCGGTCCAGGCGGTCGAAAGCTATCTTGTTACCCCTCTCATCCAGCAGCGCAGCGTTTCGCTTCCGCCGGCCCTGACCCTTGCGACACAGCTTGTTGCAGTTGTGCTCCTTGGCGTATTGGGGTTAGCACTGGCCACGCCCTTGACCGCCGCAGCGCTTGTTCTGGTCCGCGAGCTTTACGTCAAAGACCTGCTAGAACGAGACTGCGCCTCAACCGCCACGCCGGCTGACCAAAGGCTCGACCGATGAGCGGTTCGGATGCGGAGGCGGTGCCCGGTTTTCGAGTTGCTCGAACGCCGACCGTGCCAGCTCCTTCAGCTTCATCTTGTCGGCGGGGCCGGCGACGACATAGCCATAATCGCTGACCACCCAGCGGATCGCCGCGACATTGTCCGATGTGTAGTACCGGAAGGCGGACTGAGGCTGCTGCAGCTTCGAGATATAGAATGTGATGCGGTCGCCGCTGCCGTTTTCAAACATCAGCAGGGCAGCGGGCCCCGCTTCACCCGGCAGCAGGCGCCCGCCCAGGAGCTTCATGTCGAAAGCCGAGAAATCCGGGATGCGCACCGTGGTGCCGACTCGTCGCGACAGCCATGGCGTCAGGTGCGCTTCGCTCGCGCCGACTTCGACCGGGTGCCGGATTTCACTGATGTAGAGCTTGTGCGCGGCGAGCGCACGCTGAGCGAGGTCGTCCGCTGGATCGCCGATTGCGGCAACGACTTCGGTCGTGCTGCGCGCCATCCAGCCGGCCACTCCACCGACAAGGAACGCGAGCGCGGCGACGGCCGCAGCGATCGCACGCCAGTTGCGGCCAGATCGCATCAATGCCTCGATTTTCAGGCGGGACGGAATCGCCTCGTTCGCTGTGCCACTGAAGCGCGCGCGAATCGCGTCCGCCTGCAGGCGCCACGCGGCGATGCGGGCTGCATCGTCAGGATGCGTCGCGAGCCATTGCTCGACCGCAACGCTGCGGTCGGCCGGCAATTCGCCGTCCACATAGGCGTGCAGTTCGTCTTCGGTCACGGGTAACGTCCGATCGACCATCGTCTAACCTCTATTTCACGCGGCGCAGCGCCGGGCGCTCGCCGTCGAGATAGGCCTTGATCTGCGCGCGTGCGCGCGCGAGCCGCGACATCACCGTGCCGATCGGCACGCCCTGGACGTCGGCGACCTCGCGGTAGGTGAGGCCTTCGAGCACCACCAGCAGCAACGCCTGTTTCTGGTCTTCCACCAGCAGATCCAGCGCTCGCGAGATGTCGCGCCCACCGGCTTCGGGACCGGCCGAATCGGGTGCGTCGTTGTCGTCGAGCGTGGCGGTCAGCGGGCGCCGCGCCAGCGAACGCAGCCGGTTGCGGTTGAGATTCGTCAGGATCGTGAACAGCCACGAGCGGATTTCACCGCCATGGAACAGGTGTTCCGAGCGCAGTGCGCGGACCAGGGTATCCTGGACCAGGTCGTCCGCGAGTTCCCCGTCCCGGGTGAGAGCCCGCGCATAGCGCCGAAGGGCCGGAACATTGGCTTCCACATCCTGACGAAAGCTGCTCATCTTGGGTCGCGGCCCCTGTTATGGGTTCTGGCGCTAGATGGGTTCTGGCACTCTGGCAGCTCTTGCAGGGCCGTCCTCCACGAGGCAAACACCCTTCGGACATTCAATATTCCGAAAATGCCGCCGCTACCGAGGCCCGCCGGGCTTCTTGAAGGCCAGTATACCCTATGCCACAAGGTGGCGCATGGGTGCGGGGGATTTGATGTGGCCGCAGATTTTGCCTCGTTGTCGTCAAGGCGCGTCAAAAAGGAAAAGTAATGGCTGACGCTTCTGGCCTGATGCGCGGAAAGCGCGGGCTGATCATGGGGGTTGCCAACAACCGTTCCATCGCCTGGGGGATTGCCCGGGCCTGCCGCAATCATGGCGCCGACCTTGCCTTTACCTATCAGGGCGACGCGCTGAAAAAGCGGGTCGAGCCGCTGGCCGAGGAGGTCGATGGCATCGTCGTCGGCCATTGCGACGTATCGGAGCCCAAGAGCATCGATGCGGTGTTCGACGCGGTCCGGTCGGCCTGGGGCTCGCTCGATTTCGTGGTGCATGCCATTGCCTTCTCCGACAAGGATCAGCTCGACGGCCGATACATCGACACGACCGAGGACAATTTCGTCAAGACGATGCTGATTTCCTGCTATTCGTTCACGGCGATCGCGCAGCGCGCCGAGAAGCTGATGACGAATGGCGGATCGATGCTGACGCTGACCTATTACGGCGCCGAGAAATGGATGCCGCATTACAATGTGATGGGGCTCGCCAAGGCCGCGCTGGAAAGTTCGGTGCGTTATCTCGCGGCCGATCTAGGCGTGAAGAATATTCGCGTCAATGCGATTTCCGCCGGTCCGATCAAGACGCTGGCGGCGTCAGGCATCGGCGACTTTCGCTACATCCTGAAATGGAACGAATATAATACGCCGCTGCGGCGCAATGTGACGCTCGACGAGGTCGGCGATTCCGCAGCCTATTTCCTGTCGGATCTGTCGCGCGGCGTCACCGGCGAGGTCCATCACGTCGATGCCGGCTATCATGTGGTCGGGATCAAGCATCCCGATGCGCCCGACCTCACCGTCGGCGAAGTGTAGTTTCCGTCCATTCGTCCCGCTCGGTCGCGGGCGCACGCAAAAGCAAAACGGCCGGACCGCGAGGTCCGGCCGTTTTCGCGCGGTGAGCGCTGACGTCTGAAATCAGGCCGCGACCCGGTACAGGATCACGTTGTCGGCCTTCTTGGCCTTCTTCGCGGACTTCTTGCCCTTCTTCTTCGCGGCAGCGGAGAAGTCGACGACGTTGTTCAGCTCAGCCTTCTTGGCCTTCTTGGCGGACTTCTTGCCCTTCTTCTTCGCGGCAGCGGAGATGTCGGTGGCGGTCAGCTCAGCCTTCTTGGCCTTCTTGGCGGACTTCTTGCCCTTCTTCTTCGCAGCAGCGGAGATGTCGGTGGCGGTCAGCTCAGCCTTCTTGGCCTTCTTGGCGGACTTCTTGCCCTTCTTCT
>JAESFV010000175.1_pt1 | contig 92418 bp, 87 predicted proteins | sample 9269471 | NCBI WGS metagenome assembly JAESFV01 (sample SAMN14502647, study PRJNA617108) | algae metagenome | isolation source: Symplocastrum torsivum CPER-KK1 and co-occurring heterotrophs from... | place: USA: Central Plains Experimental Range, Colorado | collected 2001-01-01
GTCAGGGTGGTGCCCTTGCGCAGCGAGAGGAGCTCCAGCATCTGGTACTCCTTGCCGGTCAGATGCACCCGGTTGCCGGCGACCTCGACCGTCTTGGTGTCGAGATTGACCACCAGATCGCCCGTGGTGATGACCGACTGGGCATGGCCCTTGGAGCGGCGCACGATGGCGTGGATGCGGGCGACCAGCTCGTCCTTGTGGAACGGCTTGGTGAGATAGTCGTCGGCGCCGAAGCCGAGGCCCTTCACCTTGTCCTCGATGCCGGCGAGGCCGGAGAGGATCAGGATCGGCGTCTTCACCTTGGCGACGCGCAGCCCCTTGAGGACGTCATAGCCCGACATGTCGGGCAGATTGAGGTCCAGCAGGATGATGTCATAGTCATAGAGTTTGCCGAGATCGACGCCCTCTTCACCGAGATCGGTCGTGTAGACGTTGAAGTTCTCGGACTTGAGCATCAACTCGATGCTCTGCGCGGTCGCGCGGTCGTCCTCGATGAGCAAGACGCGCATGCCAATCCCCTTCCCTCGCCATGGCCCCGGGGGGTTCAGCGCTCAACCGGACTCTTTCAAGCCGAGCGTGACCCCACCCCGCGCCCGGCTCGACACACACCGATTCGTTACTTCGTGAGACAAGGGGTAACAAAAACCGATTCCCGAGCACAAGCGGAGACACGAAATATCTTCGAGTCTTCCCGCAACAGTTTGTTCGAAAATCGGAATTTCTCATCCCGATCGCTGAAGTCGAATCTTAACAAGCATGCCTAAGTGAGTCTCTCGACTCCGCTTTCGCGGGTGCCGCGACCCCACCGGACGACATCGCGATCATTAACGAGCCCGGTAAACAAATCGTTTCGATCCGGAACCCCTGAGACGCTTTCCCCGGCGCCCGCTACCTTTTCCGCAAAAAGAGTAAGGAAGCGGCAACATCTGTTGGCGAAAATGCCCTTGCCGCGGCGTGATGGCGGCTCGTGACGACCGCCTTGTCGCGCCCCGAACGGGGAAGCGGGCGGACGACGGAACGGAGTAAGCCGACCATGAAGTCGCTCGATACCCTCATCCGCCTCAAGCGGTTCCAGGCGGAAGAAAAGCGCCGCCATCTGGCGCAGATCGAGACCATGATTGCGGAGTTCGACCGCATGGCGCGCGATCTCGAACGCGAGATCGAGGCCGAGGAGCAGCGCTCGGGCATCACCGACACCCAGCATTTCGCCTATTCGACCTATGCCCGCGCCGCCGCGACCCGTCGCGACAATATGCGCCGCTCCGCCGACGAGCTGAAAGGCCAGCTCAGCGAGGCGCGCCTCGCCCATGACGAGGCACTGGACGAGCTGAAGAAGATGGAAGCGCTCGGCGAGCGCGAGCGGGTCGAGGCGCCGGTCGAGATGGCGCCCCGCAACATTGCCGGCCGGGCCCGGGCCGTGCTCGGCGCCTGAGAGCGCTCAGCCGGCCTCGATGACAGGCACATGCGGCGCCGCCTCGCGCGCCAGCACCCCGCCGAGGCGGGGATCGTCGACGATCTCCACCGCGCTCGCATAGGGCCGGAATCCCGCCTTGATATAGAAGTTCAGCGCGCCCTGCTTGTCATGGGTGCAGGTGTGGACATGCACCCGCCGCGGCTGGCGCTCCCAGGCACGCGCCAGCGCTCGGTTCATCATGAAGCGGCCGGCGCCGCTGCCGACCATGTCAGGCACCAGCCCGACAAAGGCGAGTTCGATCTCGCCCGGCTCGCGGCCATCCAGCTCGATATAGCCGGCCTCCACCCCGTCCTTGCGCAGCACCAGCACCTCCACCTCGGGGGCGTGAAGGAGCGCGGCCAGTTCCGCGTCGCTCATGCGCAGGCGCGAGAACCACAGCCAGTCCTCGCCGACGCGGCGGAACAGGGCGCGGTACCAGCCGACATCCGGGGCGGTCATCCGCTCCAGCGTCAGGCCCTCGCTGGCCCGCTCCGGCAGAGGCGGCGGCGGGGCCGTCATCTCAAGCATCGTCACCACCGCCGCGATCTTGCCGGGCGGCAGGGGGGTGTAGCCGTCCAGATTGAGGATGAGCGGGGCGGCGGGATCGGTCATGGCGGGAACTTCCGGTGAGGTCGCCCCTTCTAGCCTCATCCGCGCACCTTCCGCCATGGGGCGGATGCCGGGGCGCGGTGCGTTGCGGGGTTCACAGCGGCGGATTTTCGGATATCTTGCGGATAATTCCATTTAGTACATCTAATGAGAGTGAATTCATGACGGTCGCCGTCACCATCGACCAGGTCGGCAAGAGCTTCGGCAGCGGCGCGCCGGCGCTTTCCAACGTCTCGCTCGATGTGAAGCCCAGCGAGCTGGTGGCGCTGCTGGGGCCCTCGGGCTCGGGCAAGACCACGCTGCTGCGCATCGTCGCCGGGCTGGAACAGCCGAGTCATGGCCGGGTGCTGTTCAATGGAGAGGACGCGCTCTCGGTGCCGGTACGCCGGCGCGGCATCGGCTTCGTGTTCCAGAACTACGCCCTGTTCCGCCACATGACGGTGGCGGAGAATGTCGCCTTCGGCCTGCGCTCGCGCCCGCGCGCCGAGCGGCCCTCGGAAAGCGAGATCCGCTCACGCGTGGCGGACCTTCTCGCGCTGGTGCAGCTGGAAGCCTTTGGCGGGCGCTTCCCGGCGCAGCTTTCCGGCGGCCAGCGCCAGCGCGTGGCGCTCGCCCGCGCGCTGGCGATCGAGCCCAAGGTGCTGCTGCTGGACGAACCCTTCGGCGCGCTCGACGCGCTGGTGCGCAAGGAACTGCGCCGCTGGCTGCGCGAACTGCACGACCGCACCGGCCACACCACTTTGTTCGTCACCCATGACCAGGAGGAGGCGCTGGAACTCGCCGACCGGGTGGTGGTGATGGGCAAGGGTAAGATCGAGCAGGTCGGTACGCCGGATGATGTCTATGACCGGCCGGAAACCGCCGCCGTGTTCGGCTTCATGGGCGAATCGAGCCGGATCGAGGTCGAGGTGAAGGGCGGCGTCGCTCTCGCCGGTGCCACCGCCATCGCGGCGGCGACGCAGGCCGTGCCGGATGGGCCGGGCCTGCTCTATGTGCGCCCGCACGATGTGACGCTGGGCCTGCCCGGCACGGCGGGGCTGAAGGGGCAGGTGCGCGCCTTCCGCCGCCACGGCGCCATCCGCCGGGTGGAGATCGCGGTGGGCAGCGCGGTGCTGGAGGCCGATATCGCTCCCACGGTGCGGGTGCCGATCGGCGAGAAGGTGGCGGTGCGGCTCGACCGCGCCCGCCTGTTCGCCTCCGAGGGGCCGGGCGTCGACACCAAGGCCCCGCCCGCCCAGCAGCCGGGCGACTACGCGATCTGAGGGGCGCCGCTCAGCGCCGCTCCAGCTTCCAGACGTCCTCGACCACCGGCCCGACGCCGCGCAGCCCGCCCTTGAGCGGGTGCCGCTCCAGCAGGGTCGGGTGGTAGGCGGCGCCATAGAGGCGGCGCACCTCATGTTCGCCGACGCAGAAGGGCGGGCCGACGGTGAGCGAGGGGTCGTAGTCGAAGGTGATCAGCAGCTGCCGGGCATGGTGCGTGAGATGCACGAGATGGGCGGCGTAGCGCGTGCGCATCGCCTCGGGCAGGGCGACCAGCGCGGCGCGGTCATAGATCGCGGCGACAGGCCCCAGCACCTCGTGCGTGAGGTCGAAGATGTCGCCGACGAAGACGGTGATCCCCTCTGCCGCGAAGCGTTCCAGCGGGCCGATCTCGGTGATTTCAGGCGTGACGCCGAGCTCGGTGAACAGCTGCTCGACGGCGAGGCGGCTCAGCTCCGCGCCGGCCACCTCGAAGCCGTGCGCCAGCAGCCAGTGCAGGTCGTGGCTCTTGCCGCATAGCGGCACGAAGACCCGCGCGCCCGGCGCGAGGCCGAGCGCCTGAAAATGGCGGACCAGCAGCGGATTGGCCGCACCTTCGTGGAAGGCGATCTCGTTCGCTTCCCACTTCTTGTGCCAGAAATCGGGGTCCATCAATGTGCCTTCCTGTTGCGCGGGCGGCATCATAGGCGCCGCCGGACTGGAGGCCATCTATTTCACTCGCGTGTCCGGCGGATGAAGGCGCCGAAGGCGCGCGGGCCGTCGGCCACGGCGATCGTCTCCGCCACCTTCAGCGTCGTGGTGTCGATGATCTCCAGCGTGTTCGCCTCCCAGCAGGCGACGTACACGAAGGCGCCGTCGCGGCTGGCGGCGATGCCCTCGGGGTAATCGCCGACCGGGATGGCGGCGAGCACCTCAAGCGTCGTGGTGTCGAACACGGTGACGGTCGAATCATACTGGTCGGTGACGAAGGCGCGGCCTTTGGCCAGCGCCACCGCATAGGGCCGCGCGCCGACCTTCACGGTGGCCACCACTTTGCGCGCCGCGAGGTCGATGATGCTCACATCATTGGAGGCGACATTGGCGGTGTAGGCGCGCGCGCCCGCCGCATCGAGGGTGACGCCGAAGGGGCGGCCGCCGACCGGGATCGAGGCGAGGCGGGTGAGGGTCTTGGTGTCGATCAGGCTCACCGCGTCGGAATCGCGGTCGGCGGAGACCAGCAGCGCGCCATCCGGCGTCACCGCGAGGCCGGAGGGGGATTGGCCGACCTCGACCTCGCCGGAAACAGTGCCGGTGGCGGCGTCCACCGCCTTGATGCGGTGCTGGTACCAGTCGGCGACATAGGCCGGGCTGCCGGAGGGGTGGACGGCAACGCCGAGCGGACCGCCGCCGAGATCGACCCGGTGGGTGACAGTGCGGGTGGCGGCGTCGAGAATGGTCAGCGCCTTGCCATCAGGCGAGGTGACGAAGGCGCGGGCGCCATCCGGGCTCACCGCGATGCCGGCCGGCTTGCCTGATATGGGCAGGGTGGCGACGACCTTGCGGGTGGTGAGGTCGACGATGGAGAGGGTTTCCGCCGGCTGCGAGGTGATGAAGGCTTCATCGGCAAGGGCGGGCGGGGCGAGGAGGAGGAGGGCGAGGAGGGCCAGTACTCCGATCACCGTCATCCCGGACGACCGAAGGTCGAGCCGGGATCGCACGGAGGCGGCGCGCGATCCCGGCGCGCGCGGTCGCGCGGCCGGCTCGCGCGGGCGCACGGCTGGGATGACGCGGGGAGGGAAGGGCGGCTCATCGGGCCGCCGAGGCCCCTCACCCCAACCCTCTCCCCGACGGGGAGAGGGAGCAGGTCCACTCGTCATCGACACCGATATCGCCCTAAGGCTCAGCTGCCGCCCTCGATCTTCTTCTTCAGCTCGCCGAGGCCGGCCTTGTAGAGGCCGGTGACGGCGTTGACGGCGGCCTCGTCGTTCAGCTCCGGCGGCGGGTCATTGTTGGGGTAGCCGCGATAGAAGGCGCCGCGCCACTCGACCTCGGACTTGGCGCCGCCATCGGCCGGGGTGACGATGAGCCAGGACGAGTAGTTCGTCACCGGCAGCACCGCGACGTCGACCTTGTCGATGCGGTACATCAGGGTCATCTTTTCCGGCTCGAACTTGGCGACCTCTTCCTCGACGGTGGCGCCGTTCTTCAGGGTGAGGGTGCGCTTGGCGCCGGGGGCGTTGCCGCCGGTGCCCTCGGTCTTGGCGACCACCGGGATCCAGCCGCCGTCCTGGAAATTGGACACCACGGCCCACACCTTCTCCGGCGGGGCGTTGATCTCGATCTTCTCGGAGATTTTCTGGCGGGTCGGGCCGTGCGCCGCTGCGGGGGGCAGCGTGGCGAGCAGGGAGGTGGCGGCCAGCGCCGCAGTCAACAGCTGAATCTTCATCGTTTCCATCCCGGAACAGGGTTCATTCCGGACCTTTGCGTCCGTTGACCCGCAGTCTAGGGAGGGATTCGGCGTTCGTGAACTCTCTTGCGTGTGGAAAAGTCCCCGGGTCGAATTCTTTTCGGCGGTCAGGAGAATTCTTTGAGAATCTTAAGAAAGGCGGCGCCGAAGGCTTCCAGCTTGGCGGCGCCGACGCCCTTGACCCCGGCGAGCTCGGTGCGTGTGCGCGGATGCTCCACCGCCATCTCCTCCAGCGTCTTGTCGGCGAAGACGACATAGGCCGGCACGTTGCGCTCGGCCGCCAGTTCGCGCCGCAGCGCCTTGAGCTTGCCCAGCAGCGCCGTCTCGGCCGGGGCCAGCTCCGCCCCGCTGTCGGAGCGGGCGAAGCGCTCGCGCGAGCGCTTGACCGGCGCGCGCAAAGTGAAGGCGCGGGTGCCGCCGAGCACGGCGAGGCCGATCTCGGTGAGGGTAAGGGCGCCAAAGCGCGTGGGGTCGGCGTGCAGCGCCCCGGTGGCGACCAGCTGGCGCAGCAGCGCGCGCCATTCGGTCGCCGGCTTGTCGCCGCCGGCGCCGAAATCGGCGAGCTTGTCGTGGCCGCGCCCGCAGATCTGGTCGGTGCGCTGGCCGGTGACGACGCTGGCGAGATAGGCGGCGCCGAAGCGTTCGCCGGTGGCGCGCACGAGCCGCAGCACCAGCTGGGCCTCGGCGCTGGCGTCGACCACCTTGGGCGGGTCGCGGCAGACATCGCAGGCGCCGCAGGCCTTGGCGCGCTCGCCGAAATAGCCGAGCAGCACGGCGCGCCGGCAGGTGACGGCCTCGCAGAAGCCGACCATGGCGTCGAGCCGGCGGGCCTCCACCATCTTGCGCTCGGGCGGCGAGGGCTCCTCGTCGAGAAAGCGACGGCGGGTGGCGATGTCGCCGGCGGAATAGAGCAGCAGCGCCTCCGCCGGCTGGCCGTCGCGGCCGGCGCGGCCGATCTCCTGATAATAGGATTCCAGCGTGCCCGGCGCGTCGGCATGCAGCACATAGCGCACATCCGACTTGTCGATGCCCATGCCGAAGGCGACGGTGGCCACCATCACCACCCCGTCCTCGGCCAGAAAGGTTTCCTGATTGGCGGCGCGCGCCTCCGCGCTCATGCCGGCATGGTAGGGCAGGGCGCGGATGCCGGACGCGGAGAGCCGCTCGGCGGTCTCGTCCACCTTCTTGCGCGAGATGCGGTAGATGATACCGGCCATGCCGGGCCGGGCGCGGACATAGCTCTCGATCTGCCGCGCCGGGTCCTTCTTGTCCTCGACCGCGATGAAGATGTTCGGCCGGTCGAAGCCGGAAACGAAGACGCGGGCCTGCCCGCCGAACAGCCGCTCGACAATGTCGTCGCGGGTCGCCTTGTCGGCGGTGGCGGTCATCGCCACCAGCGGCAGGCCGGGGAAAAGCTCGCGCAGCCGGCCGAGGCCGAGATATTCGTTGCGGAAGGAATGGCCCCATTGCGAGATGCAGTGCGCCTCGTCCACCGCCACCAGACCCAGCGAGAAACGCGATAGCGCGGCCAGCATGCGCTCGGTGAGCAGCCGCTCGGGGGCGAGATAGAGCAGGCGCACCTCGCCCGCCGCCACCCGGCGCCAGATCGCGACATTATCCTCGCGGGATTTTCCCGAATGGATGGCCTCGGCGGCGACGCCCTGCAGCTTCAGCGCGTTCACCTGGTCGTCCATCAGCGCGATCAGCGGCGAGACGACGATGGAAAGCCCGCCCTTCACCAGCGCCGGCAGCTGGTAGCACAGCGACTTGCCGGCGCCGGTCGGCATGACCGCCAGCGTCGGCACCCCGGCGAGGATGGAATCGACGACTTCCTGCTGGCCCGGGCGGAAACGGTCGAAGCCGAACACCTCGGCCAGCCGCGCCCGCTTCGCCTCTTCGATGTGAGGCGGCAGGATGCCGTGCGATGAGGTGACGGGAATGTTCATTCCGCGCGTGTTCGTCCGGTTAGGCGGGCATGGCGGCGCCGCGGGTCTTGATAGCGCTGGCGCGGGCGGAAATGGTGGTGCCGCACGGCCGGTGGATTCGTTTGCCCCGCAAGCGAGAGAAACACTTCCGAGAGAATCATTGCCAGAGAATCACTTGCCAGAGAATCACTTGCGATGAGCCTCGAACTTACCCTTGGTTTAACCTTGGCGGCGCTGCTGTTCGAGGCCGCGTTTGGCTATCCCTCGTTTTTGCTCGCCCGGATCGGCCATCCGGTGATGTGGATCGGCCGGCTGATCGGCGCTCTCGACCGCCATGTCAACCGCGACGCCGCCGCCCCGCGCGAGCGCCGGCTCGCCGGGGTGGGGGCGCTGGTGGTGATCGTCGCCGCGAGCGGCGGGGCCGGGCTGCTGGTGCAGGGCCTGGCGATGAAGCTGCCATTTGGCCTCGTTCTGGCGGCGCTGGCCGGCTCCAGCCTGCTGGCCCAGCGCAGCCTCTACCAGTTCGTCGGCGCGGTGGCGGACGGGCTGGAGACGAGCCTGGAGGAAGGGCGGCGGGCGGTCTCGCACATTGTCGGGCGCGACCCGGACAAGCTCGATGAGGCTGGCGTGGCGCGGGCGGCGATCGAAAGCCTCGCCGAGAACTATTCCGACGGGGTGGTGGCGCCGGCGCTGTGGATGGCGATCGCCGGGCTGCCGGGGGCGGCGATCTACAAGGGGGTGAACACCGCCGACAGCATGATCGGCCATCGCGATGCGCGGCACCTCTATTTCGGCTGGGCGGCGGCGCGGTTCGACGACCTGATCAATCTGCCGGCCGCGCGGCTGGCGGGCGTGCTGATCGTGGCGGGGGCGCTGTTCGTGCCGGGAGCTTCGCCGCGCGGCGCGTGGACGGCGATGATGCGCGACGCCTCCCGCCACCGCTCGCCCAATGCCGGCTGGCCGGAGGCGGCGATGGCCGGCGCGCTCGGCATCGCCATTGCCGGGCCGCGCCATTATGGCGGCACGCTCTCCGTCGACGGGCTGATGGGCGCGGGCGGGCGCTATGACTGCACCCCCAATGATATCCGCCGCGCGCTCCGCCTCTACCGCGCGGCCGATGCGGTGATGGTGACGCTGGTGGCGGGGCTGGCGCTGGTGGCGTGGGGGTGGTGAGGGAACCTGCAGGCCGTCATCCCGGACGGCCGCAGGCCGAGCCGGGATCGCGTGACGCACGCGGGGGACGGTCCCGGCTCTCCGCTGCGCTGCGGCCGGGATGACGGTTAGATGCGACCCGCGATCTCCAGCAGCCGGTCGAGGTCGATGTGCCGTTCCAGATGCGCGGCCAGTGCGTCGAGCGTCGCTTCCACCCCGGCTTCATAGTCGAGCCCGCTCGGGGGGGCGCCGAGAAGGGTCAGCCAGTGTGCGCGCTGGCGATCGTCGGCGAACAGGCCGTGGGCATAGGTGCCACTGACGCGCCCATCCGGGGAGACCGCGCCTTCCGGCCCGGCGCCGTCGATCTCGGCGAAGGGCCGGGCGCGGCCGGGGCCTTCTGTGACGCCCATATGCATCTCATAGCCGGAAAACGGCACGCCGCCGGCTGACCCGGTGACGGCGACGAGCCGCTTGTCGCCTGAGAGCACCGTCTCGACGTCGATGAGGCCGAGGCCGGCCACGCTGCCGGGCGGGCCTTCCACGCCTTCCGGGTCGGCGAGGGTCCGCCCCAGCATCTGGTAGCCGCCGCACAGGCCGAGCACCCGCCCGCCGCGCCTGATATGGGCGAAGAGGTCGATGTCCCAGCCCTCGCGCCTGAAATCGGCGAGGTCGGCCATGGTGGATTTCGAGCCCGGCAGCAGGATGAGCGCGGCATCGGCGGGGAGCGGCGTGCCGGGGCGCACGCGGACCACCTCGACGCCGGGCTCGGCCTCCAGCGGGTCGAGATCGTCGAAATTGGCGATGCGCGGCAGCAGCGGCACGGCGATCTTCACCCGCGCCCCCGGCTTTGCCGGCGTCGGGGCGTCGAGCGCCAGCGCGTCCTCCGCCGGCAGGCGGCGGGCGTCGGTGAAGAACGGGATGAGGCCGAGCGCCTCCCAGCCGGTGCGGGCGGCGATCTCGCTCATGCCGGAGGCGAACAAAGTGGGGTCGCCGCGAAAGCGGTTGACCAGGAAGCCGCGTATCATCGCCGCGTCATCCGCCGGCAGCACCGCCTTGGTGCCGACCAGGCTGGCAATGACGCCGCCGCGGTCGATGTCGCCGATCAGCACCACCGGCACGTTCGCCGCGCGGGAAAAACCCATATTGGCGATGTCGTTGGCGCGCAGATTGATCTCGGAGGCCGAGCCGGCGCCTTCCACCAGCACGAGGTCGGCCTCGGCCCGCAGCTTCTCGTAGCTGTCCAGCACGGCGGCCATCAACGTGGGCTTGAGCTTCTGGTAGTCCGCCGCCTTCGCCGTGCCCTGCGCCCGGCCCTGGACGATGACCTGCGAGCCGATGTCGCTCTGCGGCTTCAACAGCACCGGGTTCATATGAACGGAAGGCGCCACGCGGGCGGCGCGGGCCTGCAGCGCCTGCGCCCGGCCGATCTCGCCGCCCTCGGTGGTGACGGCGGCGTTGTTCGACATGTTCTGCGGCTTGAACGGGCGCACCTTCAGCCCGCGCAGGGTGAAGGCGCGGGCGAGGCCGGCGACGATCAGCGACTTGCCGACATCCGAGCCGGTGCCCTGGAACATCAGGGCGAGGGAGGCGCGAGGGGGAGAGCTCATGCGCCCTCTCCCCATTGGGGAGAGGGATGGGGTGAGGGGCCGGGAGGGCGATCTGCCGGGAGACCCCTCACCGACCCGCTGCGCGGGCCACCTTTCCCCAATGGGGAGAGGGCGCAACAGCCCGCAAAAGACGGTTCAAAGAGGCGGCCGTTCAGCCGCGCCGTGTTTCGAGAAAGTCGACGCGGCGCTCCAGATTGGCCTCGCGCACCATGCCGGGGATCAGGAACAGATCGATGATCTGCCCGATGCCGAGCAGGCCGACCGTCAGCAGCCACAGCGCGCCGGTCCAGTAGCGGCCGGCATAGAAGCGATGAATGCCGCAGATTCCGATCAGGCCGAAGCACCAGAACAGGTAAGCGACAGGGGTGGAACGCATCGAAGCGTTTCTCCATCAAAGGGTCACGCCGCAACACTCGGCGTCGTTGATTACATAGGAATGTCGCTGCGAGAATGCGAGATCGCCGGCCCCAATTCTTCGCAGGTCGCTGTGACGGCCGCATCAGAACTCGATGCCCTTCTGCGCCTTCACCCCGGCTTTGAAGTGGTGCTTGACGAGCCCCATCTCGGTGACGAGATCGGCGGCCTCGATCAGCTCCGCCTTGGCGTTGCGGCCGGTGACGACGATGTGCAGCCCTTCGCGGCGGGCGCTGAGCGCCGCTACCACCTCGGCCAGCGGCAGGTAGTCGTAGCGCAGGGCGATGTTCAGCTCGTCGAGGATGAGCAGGCCGATGGCGGGATCGTCCATCATCTCCCGCACCTTGTCCCAGGCGCGGCGGGCGGCGGCGATGTCGCGGGCGAGGTCCTGCGTTTCCCAGGTGAAGCCCTCGCCCATCGAGTGCCATTCCACGCGCGGGCCAAAACTCTCCAATGCGCTGCGCTCGCCCGAGTCCCACGCGCCCTTGATGAACTGGACGACGCCGACCTTGGCCCCATCCGGCTGGCCGAGCGTGCGCAGAGCGAGGCCGAAGGCGGCGGTCGACTTGCCCTTGCCGGGGCCGGTATGGACGATGAGCAGGCCCTTCTCGACGGATTTCTCCGCCACTTCCGCGTCCTGCACCGCCTTGCGCTTTTCCATCTTGGCGCGGTGGCGGGCGGCGTCTTCGGGGGAGATGTCGCTCATCATTTCACCTTCATTGGCAGGCCGGCGACCATGAAGACCACGCTGTCGGCGCGGGCGGCCACCGCCTGGTTGAGCCGGCCCTGCGCGTCGCGGAAGCGGCGGGCCAGCGCGTTATCAGGCACGATGCCGAGCCCGACCTCGTTCGACACCACGACTACCGGCCCGTCATGGCTGGCGAGCGCCTCCACCAGCGCGGCGCCCTCAATGGCGAGGTCGGCCTCCGCCAGCATCCGGTTGCTGAGCCACAGAGTGAGGCAGTCGACCAGCACCGGCCGGCCGGAAGGCAGCGCTTTCAGCGCGCCGGCGAGGTCGTGCGGGGCGTCGAGCGTCTGCCAGCCCGCGCCGCGCCGGGCGCGGTGCAGGGCGATGCGCTCGGCCATCTCGTCGTCCCAGGCCTGCGCGGTGGCGATGTAGCTCCAGGGCGGGGAAAAGCCGGCGACAAGACCCTCAGCATGTGCGCTCTTGCCGGAACGGGCGCCGCCGAGGACGAGGGTCAGCGCCACGGCACGAGGGCCGGGGCAAAGCGAGGCGTCATCGTCGTCGGCTCCTGTCGTCGGCTGCGGGCGAGCGGCGGACTATAGCCGGGGCGCACCGCCGAGCAACCGGCGCCGTCCGGTTTGACTTTGCCGGCCAAGCCTCCTTAAGTGGCCGCGACCGTCGGTTTCCTCCCGCCAGGGAGGGACGAAGAGGGAATGCGGTGCGGGGCATGTTCAGGGCCCCAATTCCGCGGCTGCCCCCGCAACTGTGAGCGGCGAGCCTCAGCCGGAAGCCACTGGAGACACTCTCCGGGAAGGCGGCGACGAGGCAGCGACCCGCGAGCCAGGAGACCTGCCGGTGGTCCGGTCGTGCGTGCCGGCGGGGTGCCCGGCAGACAGGCAGAGCCGTGCTGAGGCGCGCGGCTTCGCGCGGAAGCTCCTTTCCGCGACCGACGCATCCCGCGATTCCTGAGCTTCGTGGAGATGCCCTATGTCCGTCGCCGATTCCCATCCCGCCGCGCTCGACCGTGTGCCCTGCACCATCGTCACCGGCTTTCTCGGCTCGGGAAAGACGACACTGATCCGCCATGTGCTGGAGAATGCCGGGGGGCGGCGCCTGGCGGTGATCGTCAACGAATTCGGCGATGTCGGCATCGATGGCGAGATATTGAAGGGCTGCGGCGTCGAATCCTGCCCGGAGGAGAACATCGTCGAACTCGCCAATGGCTGCATCTGCTGCACCGTGGCGGATGATTTCGTGCCGGCGCTCGACGCCATCCTCGCCCTTGAGCCGAAGGTCGACCATATCCTGATCGAGACCTCCGGCCTCGCTTTGCCCAAGCCCCTGGTGCAGGCCTTCCACTGGCCGGCGATCAAGAGCCGGGTGACGGTGGACGGGGTGGTGGCGGTGGTGGATGGCGAGGCGCTGGCCTCCGGTCGTGTCGCCCATGACCATGACGCGCTCGCCGCCCAGCGCGCGGCCGATGACAGCCTCGACCATGACGACCCGATCGAGGAAGTGTTCGACGACCAGATCGCCTGCGCCGACCTCGTCCTCCTCACCAAGGCCGACCTGATCGATGCCGAAGGGCAGGCCAAGGCCCGCGCCGCGCTCGACGCCGAGCTGCCCAAGGGCGTGCGGGTGGTGAGCGTGACCGACGGGCGGATCGACCCGGCAATCCTGATGGGCCTCGGCGTCGGCACCGAGAACGACATCGAGAACCGCAAGACGCATCACGATGACGAGCTCGACCACGACCATGATGATTTCGACAGCTTCGTCGTCGAGGTGCCTGAAATCACCGACCCCGCCGAATTCGCGGCCCGGGTGGCGCGGGCGGCGGACGAGGCCGACGTGCTGCGGGTGAAGGGGTTCCTGCCCGTCGCCGGCAAGCCGATGCGGCTGCTGGTGCAGGCGGTGGGCCCGCGCGTGGCGCATCATTTCGACCGGCCCTGGGGCACGGGCGCCCGCACCGGCCGCCTCGTCGCCATCGGCCTGAAGGGGCTGGACCGGGCGAAGGTGGAGGCGATCCTCGCCGGGGAGAGCGTGGCGGCGTGAGCCTCCCGTCATCCCGGACGGCCGCGAGGCCGATCCGGGATCGCCGGCCGGCATGAACGGCAACCGATCCCGGCTCTGCGCTGCGCTTCGGCCGGGATGACGATTTCAGGAGAGCCGCCACCCCATGCATATCCTCACCACCACCTCCTCCAGCCTCGACGATCTGGTCGAGCCGGTCGATCTCGGCCAGACGCCGGGCGAGATGGTGGTGGTGTCCTTCGCCGACAGCGACCTCGGCGCGCTCGCCGCCGCGATGGCGCAGGCGCCGCAGGAGGCGAACGCGCAGGAGGCGGGGCTGCCGAGCCTGCGGCTGGCCAATCTGCGCGACCTCCGGCATCCGATGTCGGTCGATCTGTGGATCGACAAGGTGGCGATCCACGCCCGCATCGTGGTGGTGCGGCTGCTCGGCGGGCTCGACTGGTGGCGCTATGGCGTCGACCGGCTCAGCGCCGAGGCGCGCGCGCGGGGCTTTACGCTCGCCGTGCTGCCGGGCGAGGACCGCGACGACCCGCGCCTCGCCGAGGCCTCGACCCTTGACGAAGCCGAACTCGCCGCGCTGCTCGGCTATTTCCGCGCCGGCGGGCCGGCCAACATGGCCGCGCTGCTGGAGCTTCTGGCCGGCCATGCGGGGCGGGCGATGGCGGCTCCCCCGCCCGCGCCGCAGAACCTGCCGCTGGCGGGGTTTTATGCGTGGGGCGGGGCGTCCCCCGAGGGGCCTTCTACTGCCGCCATCCCCATCATCTTCTACCGCTCGATGGCGCTGGCGGGGGATACCGCGCCGGTCGACGCGCTCTGCGCGGAACTGGCGGCACGCGGGCTCGACCCCCGGCCGATCTATGTCGCCAGCCTGAAGGAACCGACCTCCATCGCTTTCCTCAAGGCGGCGCTGGCGGGCATGGACCCGGCGGCGATCCTGACGCTCACCGCCTTCGCCGCCGCCGATCCCGGCGAGGACACGGTGCTGGACGCGCCTGATGTGCCGGTGCTGCAGGCGATCCTCGCCACCACCAAGCGCGCGGCCTGGGTGGACGGCGCGCGCGGGCTGACCAGCGCCGATCTCGCCATGCATGTGGTGCTGCCCGAGCTCGACGGGCGGGTGCTGGCCGGCGCGCTCTCCTTCAAGACGCCGCAGGAGATGCCGGCCGTGCCCGGCTTCGCCGCGCTGGTGAACGCGCCGGTGCCCGACCGGGTGGCGCAGGTGGCCGACCGCGTCGCGGCGCTGGTGCGGCTGCGGGCGACCCCGCCCGCGCAGCGCCGCGTCACCGTGCTGATGCCGGACTATGCCGGCGCCCCCGGCCGCACCGGCTGGGCGGTGGGCCTCGACGTGCCGGCGAGCGTGCGGGCGCTGCTGGCGGACCTGCAGACGGCCGGTTACCGGGTGGACGGGGTGCCGGCGGACGAGACGGCGCTGGTGGAGAGGGTGCGCCAAGAGCGCCGTCATCCTGAGGTGCCCGGCGTTAGCCGGGCCTCGAAGGATGGTCGTCACGCGCATTCTACCGGCATCCTTCGAGGCTCGCTTTCGCTCGCACCTCAGGATGACGGCGTTCTCTCCCTCGCCGTCTATCGCGCCCATCTCGCCACGCTCCCGCCCGAGGCGGCGGCGGCCGTCGAGGCGGCCTGGGGGCCGGCGGAGGACGACCCGGACCTCATGGACGGCGCCTTCCATTTCCGCGCCGCGCGCTTCGGCCATGTCACCGTGGCGCTGGCGCCGGAGCGCGGCTCGGTGGCCGAGCGGCGGGCGCAGTATCACGACCCGGCGCTGCCGCCGCGCCATGGGCTGCTGGCCTTCGGCCTGTGGCTGCAACGTTCCGCCGATGCGCTGGTGCATATGGGCGCGCATGGCACGCTGGAATGGCTGCCCGGCAAGCATGTGGCGCTGACCCGCGGCTGTTTCCCCGAAATCGTGCTGGGCGCGCTGCCGGTGGCCTATCCCTTCATCGTCTCCAATCCCGGCGAGGCGGCGCAGGCCAAGCGGCGGATCGCGGCGGTGACGCTGGGCCATCTGCCGCCGCCGACGCAGGAGGCCGGCCTTGCCGGCGACGCCGCCGCGCTGGAGCGGCTGGTGGATGAATATGCGCAGGCCGACGGGCTTGATGGGCGCCGGCGCGCGCGCCTCGCCCGGCTGATTGTCGAGGAGGCGACCCGCACCGGCTTTGCCCGCGACGCCGGGCTCGACGCGGATGCCGACCCGGAGGAGGCGCTCAAGCAGATCGACGCCTTTCTCTGCGACATCAAGGAGATGCGGCTTAAGGACGGTTTCCATGTCTATGGCCGTGGGCCGTGCGGCGCCGCCGAGCGCGACGGGCTGCTGGCGGCGCTGGATGGGCGGCGCGTGGCCGCCGGGCCGGCCGGCGCGCCGGGGCGCGGGCGCTCAGACGTGGTGCCGACCGGGCGGAACCTGTTCACCAGCGATCCCCGCGCTTTGCCGACCGCCACCGCGATGGATCTCGGCCGGCTGGCGGCGGAGGAAATCGTCCGCGCCTATGCGCAGGCGCATGGCGACTGGCCGCGTTTCCTCGTGCTCGACCTCTGGGGCAGCGCGACGCTGCGCACCGGCGGCGAGGAAATCGCGCAAGGCTTGGCGCTGATCGGCGCACGGCCGGTCTGGGACCCGGGCTCGGGCCGTGTCACCGGCATCGAAGTGCTGCCGCCCGCCGTGCTGGGGCGCCCGCGCGTCGATGTGACCTTCCGCATATCGGGCCTGTTCCGCGACCTGTTCCCGGCGCAGATCGCGCTCATCGACGCCGCGCTGCGGGCGGTGGCGCGGCGCGAAGAGAGCGACGAGGAAAACCCGCTGCGCGCGGCGGGCGAGGGGGCGGCGCGGATTTTCGGCACCGCGCCGGGGGCCTATGGCGCCGGGCTGGAGCGGCAGGCGGATGGGGTGGAGCGGGAGGCGCTGGGCGCCGCCTATCTCGCCAGCGCCTCGCATGCCTATGGCGGGGCGGAGGGCATGGCGCGGCCGGCGGGCGACTTTGCTGCACGGGTGGCGGCGGCGGACCTCCTGGTGCATGGCGCCGATGATCCCGGCCGCGACCTGCTGGAGGGCGATGCCGACCTCGCCTTCATCGGCGGCTTCGCGGCGGCGGCGGAACGGCTCGGCCGCACGCCCGATCTCGTGGTGCTCGACACCTCCGATCCCGCCCGGCCGATCGCGCGCCCGCTTGGCATGGCGCTGGCGCGGATCGTGCGCGGGCGGGTGAACCCGCGCTATATCAACGGCCTCACCCGCCACGGGCCGCGCGGGGCGGCGGAAATCGCCGAGACGGTGGACCGGCTGATCGGCTTCGCCGAGGCGACGCGCGCCGTGCCCGGCCACCTCATCGACGCGCTGCATGGCGCCTATGTCGGCGATGCCGGGGTGCGGGACTTTCTGATGGAGGCCTCGCCCGAGGCGGCGCGCTTTGTCGCGGCGCGGTTCGAGGGCGCGCGCGAGAAAGGGCTCTGGCACCCGCGCCGCAACGATGTCGGGGCCGATCTCGCCACGCTCGCCGGGGAGGCGGCGGAATGAGCGCGAGTCCCGGTCAAGATCTTGCCCCCCTGCGGCGCGGCGCCTGCCCGAGCCTGCCGGAACCGATGCAAACCGGCGACGGGCTGCTGGCGCGGCTGCAGCCTCTGGCGCCGCTCAACCTCGACCAGCTCGCCGGGCTGGCGCTTCTCGCGGCCGATCGCGGCAATGGCATCATCGAGGTAACGGCGCGCGGCAAGCTGCAGCTGCGCGGGCTGACGCAAGCGACCGCGCCGGGCCTTGCCGAGGCGGTGGCGGCGCTCGGCATCGACGTGCCGCAGGGCTTTCCGGTGGAGGTGAGCGCGCTGGCGGGGCTCGACCCAAGCGCGCGCTTCGACCCGCGCCCGCTGGCGCGGGCGATTGGCGATGGCGCGGCGGCTCTCGTGCCGCGGCTCGCGCCAAAAACCTCTGTCGTGGTGGATGGCGGCGGGCGGCTCCGGCTCGGCGGGCTGAAGGCGGATATCGCGGTGAGCGCCGGCGAGAGGGGGCTTTCCCTCGCGCTGGCCGGCGTGCCGCTCGGCGAGGTTGACGCGGAGCGCGCGGCGGCGGTGGTGATCGCGCTGCTGGAGGCGCTTGCCGCGCGGGGCATGTCGGCGCGGATGGCGGAAGTGGTGGCGGCGGAGGGGATCGCGCCCCTGCGCGCCGAATTCGGCCTCGCCCCGGCCGCCCCGGCGCGCGATGCGGGCGTCGACCCGGTGGGGCTGCACGCGCTGACCGATGGCAGCATCGCGCTCGGCCTCGGGCTTGAATTCGGGCAGGTCCGGGCGGAGGTGCTGGAACAGCTCGCGCAGGCGGCGCGCCGGGCCGGGGTGCGCCGTGTCGAACCCGCGGCCGGGCGGGCGCTGCTGCTGGTCGGGCTCACCTTTGAGGCGGCGCCGGCGTTGCGGGAGGTGGCGGCCGGGCTCGGCTTTCTCACCGACGCCAATGATCCGCGCCGGCGGGTCTATGCCTGCGCCGGGCGCCCCGCCTGCGCCTCGGCGCGGCTCGACACCCATGCGCTGGCGGCGACGCTGGTGCCGCTGCTCGACGGGCGCGATCTCCATGTTTCCGGCTGTCCGAAGGGCTGCGCCCACCCCGCAAAGGCGGCGCTGACCATCGTGGGGCTGGACGAAGGGGCGGGTCTCGTGGTCGAAGGCACGCCGCGCGATGTGCCCGCCCGCATCGTGCCCCTCGCGCAGCTGCGCGAGACATTGCAGAAGGATCTGGCCTGAGTGTCCACCCCGTTCGATTATGAGCGCGACGGCAATGCGATCTATGAGCGCTCCTTCGCCATCATCCGCGAGGAGGCCGAGCTCGGTCGCTTCACGCCTGACGAGGCGGATGTGGCGGTGCGGATGATCCATGCCTGCGGGCTGGTGGAGGCCGCCTTCGCCATCGATTTCGCCCCCGATCTGGTGCGCGCCGCCCGCAACGCCCTGCACGCCGGCGCGCCGATCCTGTGCGACGCGCAGATGGTGGCGCATGGCGTCACCCGCGCCCGGCTGCCGGCGCAGAACGAGGTGATCTGCACCCTGCGCGAGCCTGAAGTGCCTGAACTCGCCGAGCGGCTCGGCACCACCCGCTCGGCCGCCGCGCTGGAACTGTGGCGTGACCATATGGAAGGCGCGGTCATCGCCATCGGCAACGCCCCCACCGCGCTGTTTCGCCTCATGGAAATGCTGGATGCCGGCGCGCCGAAGCCGGCGGCGATTCTGGGCATCCCCGTCGGCTTTGTCGGCGCGGCGGAATCGAAGGACGCGCTGGCGCTGTGCGAGCATGGCGTGCCCTGGCTGGTGGTGCGCGGAAGGCTGGGCGGCAGCGCCATGACGGCGGCGGCAGTGAACGCGCTGGCGAGGCCGGGCCTATGAGCGAGACCGCGCAGGGGCGGCTGATCGGCGTCGGCGTCGGGCCGGGCGACCCGGAGCTGATGACGCTGAAGGCGGTGCGGGCGCTGGGCGAGGCCGATGTGGTCGCCTATTTCGCCAAGCTCGGCAATGGCAGCCATGCCCGCGCCATTGCTCATGCCCATTTCCGCCCCGGAGCGGAGGAACTGCCGCTCGGCTACCCCGTGACGACGGAGATGCCGAAGGACGAGGCGCCCTATCGCACGGCGATCACCGGCTTCTATGAGGAGGCCGCGCAGGCGGTGGCGGCGCATCTGGCCGCCGGGCGCACCGTGGCGGTGCTGTCGGAAGGCGACCCGCTGTTCTACGGCTCCTACATGCATCTGCATGTCCGGCTGGCCCATCGCTTTCCCACCGAGGTCATTGCCGGCGTCACCGGCATGTCCGGCTGCTGGTCGCAGGCGGGAACGCCGATCGCGCAGGGCGACGATGTGCTGAGCGTGCTGCCGGGCACGCTCAATGAGGCGGAACTCGCGCGCCGGCTCCAAGGCACGGATGCGGCCGTCATCATGAAGGTGGGGCGCAATCTGCCGAAGATCCGCCGGGCGCTGGCGGTTGCCGGACGGCTGGAGCGGGCGCTCTATGTCGAGCGCGGCACGATGACGGGCAGCCTGTGCGAAAAGCTGGAGACGCGGGGCGACGGCCCCGCGCCCTATTTCGCCATCGTGCTGGTGCCGGGCTGGGAGACGCGCTGATGGCCAAGGGCAAACTGTTCATCGTCGGCCTCGGGCCGGGCGAGGCGCGCTATCTCATCCCCGAGGCGAGCGAGGCGCTGGCACAAGCCGAGGCGCTGTACGGCTACCAGCCCTATCTGGAGCGGGTGCCGGTGCGCGCGGGGCAGGCGCGAAACCCGTCCGACAACCGCGAGGAACTGACCCGCGCCGGCGCGGCGCTGGCCCATGCCGCCGCTGGCGCCACGGTGGCGATGGTCTCCGGCGGCGATCCCGGCGTGTTCGCCATGGCGGCGGCGGTGATCGAGGCGATCGAGGCGGGGCCTGCGGAATGGCGGGCGCTCGATCTCGTCATCGTGCCGGGCATCACCGCCATGCTGGCGGTGGCGGCCAAATGCGGCGCGCCGCTGGGGCATGATTTCTGCGCCATCTCGCTCTCGGACAATCTGAAGCCCTGGGAGGTGATCGAGAAGCGGCTGCGGCTCGCCGCCCAGGCCGGCTTCGCCATGGCCTTCTACAACCCGGTGTCGAAAGCCCGCCCGCACCAGCTCGACACCGCCTTCGACATTCTGCGCGCCGAGCTGCCGGCCAGCGTGCCTGTGATCTTCGGCCGCGCGGTAGGGCGGCCGGACGAGCGGATGCGGGTGGTGCCGCTGGCCAATGCGCGCGGGCACATGGCGGATATGGCGACGTGCATCATCGTCGGCTCGCCGGAGACGCGGCTGGTGGAGCGGCCCGGCCTGCCGGCGCTGGTCTACACGCCGCGCCGCGCCGGGGACGACTGATGGGGGTGGCGCTCCAGCCAGTCCAGCACCCCTTCCACGCTGTCGACGGTCTCCACCGGCGGACGCGGCGGGCGGGCAACCATCACCACGGCGATCCCCAGCGCGCGGGCGGCCGCGATCTTGCCATAGGTCGCTTCCCCGCCGCTGTTCTTGGAGAGGATGGCGTCGATGCGGTGGGCGGTGAGCAAGGCGTGCTCGTCCGCCTCCGCGAACGGGCCGCGCGCCTCGATATAGCGGGCCTGCGGCACGGCGAGCGGCGGCTCGACCGGATCGATGCTGCGCACGAGATAACAATGCTGCGGGGCGGCTTCCAGCGCCCGCACCTCGTTGCGGCCGAGCGCCACCAGCACCCGGCGCGGGGCGGGGCCGAGCTTTTCCACCGCCTCGGGAATGGTGGCGGCCTCCCGCCAGATATCGCCGGACTGCCGCTGCCATTCCGGGCGCAGCAAGGCGAGGAGCGGCACGCCGGCGCGGCGGGCGGCCTCATGCGCGTGGTGCGACATGGTGGCGGCGAAGGGGTGGGTGGCGTCGACCAGCGCGTCGATGCGTTCCGCCCGCAGATGGGCTTCGAGACCGTCGACGCCGCCGAAGCCGCCGGAGCGGGTGGGGGCGGACTGGGGCAGCGGGTTGCGCGTGCGCCCGGCAAGCGACAGGCTGACCTCGAAGGTTCCGCGCGCCTGCACCGCCGCCGCGAGTTCGCGGGCCTCAGCGGTGCCGCCGAGGATGAGCAGGCGCGGGGCGCCGGTTTCCCGGATCGAGGGGGGTGCGTCCATGCCCGGCAGTGAAACCATCGCCTGCGCCGCGTCAACTGCCGAACCCACCGTCATCGAGGGCGGCCGCTGGCTCACCCTTGTCGGCATTGGCGAGGACGGGCTGCACGGGCTTTCCCCCGCCGCGCGGGCGGCGGTGGAGGCGGCGGAGATCGTGTTCGGCGGGGCGCGGCATCTGGCGCTGGCCGGCGATGCGGTGCGGGGCGAGGCGCGGGCCTGGCCGACCCCATTCGCGCGCGGCATTGACGAGGTACTGAATTTGCGCGGGCGGAATGTGTGCGTGCTGGCCTCGGGCGATCCGTTCCTGCACGGCGTCGGCGCGACGCTGGCGCGGCATGTGCCGGCGGAGGAGATGCGCGCCTTTCCCGCGCCGTCCGCCTTCAGCCTCGCCGGCGCCCGGCTTGGCTGGCCGCTGGCGGAGGTGGGGTGCCTCACCGTGCATGGCCGCTCGCTCGATCTGGTGCGGGCGCATCTGCATCCCGGTCGGCGGCTGCTGGTGCTGACCTCCGACGGCGCCGGGCCAGGCGATATCGCTAGCCTGCTGGCGGAAAGCGGCTTCGGCGGCTCCGCGCTCACCGTGCTGGAAGCGCTGGGCGGCCCGCGCGAGCGGGTGCGCCGCGCCCCGGCCGCGGGCTTCGCGCTCCATGACATAGACCCGCTGAACCTTGTCGCCATCGAGGTGGCGGCGGGGGAGGGGGCGCGCATCCTTGCCCGCGCGCCGGGCCTGCCGGACGATTTGTTCGAGCATGACGGGCAATTGACCAAGCGCGAAATCCGCGCGGTGACGCTTTCCGCGCTCAGCCCGCGCCGGGGCGAACTTCTGTGGGACATCGGCGCCGGGGCGGGGTCGATCGGCATTGAATGGATGCTGGCCGACCCCTCGCTCACCGCCATCGGCATCGAGGAACGCCCGGAGCGGGCGGCACGGGCGCGGCGCAATGCGGTCGCGCTCGGCGTGCCGGGGCTGGAGATTATCGAGGGAAAGGCGCCCGAGGCGCTTTCCGGCCTGCCGGCGCCGGACGCGATCTTTGTCGGCGGCGGGGCGGGCGAGCCCGGCGTGCTGGAGGCGGCGCTGGCCGCGCTCAGGCCCGGCGGCCGGCTTGTGGTCAATGCGGTGACGCTGGAGACCGAGGCGCTGCTGATCGCCCGCCATGGCGCGCTGGGCGGCGACCTCACTCGGCTCTCCGTCGCCCGGGCGGTGCCGGTGGGTGGGCTCACCGGCTGGCGCCCCGCCATGCCGGTGACGCAATGGAGCTGGACCCGGCCGGGGGAGGTCTCATGATCGTCGCCGGCATTGGCAGCCGACGCGGCGTCACCTCGGAGGAAGTGTGCGCGGCCATGCGCGGGGCGATGGAACGCCACGGCGTCAAGCTGTGCGACATCTCGCTGATGGCGACCCCGGCAGCCAAGGGCAGCGAGGCCGGCATCATCAAGGCGGCGCTCGATCTCGGCCTGCTGCTTGTCATGGTGCCGCAGCGCCAGCTGGAGGCGGCGGGCACGCGGGCGATGACCCATTCCGAGCGCGTGGTGGCGCTGATGGGCGTGCCCTCGGTGGCGGAGGCCTCGGCGCTGGCGGTGGCCGGGCGGCGTTCGGCCCTGATCGGCCCGCGCTTCGTGTTAGGACCCGTGACCTGCGCCTTCGCGCGGGAAGCGGAGAAGGAGGCGCAGACATCGTGACGGTGCATTTCATCGGCGCCGGGCCGGGCGCGGCGGACCTGATGACGCTGCGCGGGCGCGACCTCATCGCCCGCTGCAAGGTCTGCCTCTATGCCGGCTCGATCGTGCCGCCCGACGTGCTGGGCTGGTGCCCGCAAGGCGCGCGGATCGTCGACACGGCCCCGCTGTCGCTCGACGAGATCGAGGCGGAATTCGTCGCGGCGCAGGCGGCGGGGCACGATGTGGCGCGGCTGCACTCGGGCGATCTCTCCATTTATTCGGCGGTGGCCGAGCAGATCCGGCGGCTGGAAAAGCACGGGATTCCCCACACGCTCACCCCCGGCGTGCCGGCCTTCGCCGCCGCCAGCGCGGTGCTGGGGCGCGAACTCACCGTGCCGGGGCTGGCGCAGAGCCTGGTCATCACCCGCGTCTCCGGCCGCGCCTCGGCGATGCCAGCGGGCGAGACGCTTTCCGCCTTCGGCGCGACGGGGGCGACGCTGGCCATCCACCTCGCCATCCATGCGCTGGAAAAGGTGGTGGCGGAGCTGGCGCCGCTCTATGGCGGGGACTGTCCGGTGGCGGTCGTGGTGGAGGCGAGCCGGCCGACCGAGCGGGTGATGTCTGGCACGCTTGATGACATCGTTGCGAAAGTGGCGAGGGAGCCGGTGGAGCGCACCGCGCTCATTCTGGTGGGCAGGGCGCTGGCGCCGGAGAATTTTCGCGAGAGCGCGCTCTATGACGCCGCCTATCAGCGCCGGTTCAGGGGGCGGGAATGAGGGCGGGCTTGTCTTTCCCTCTCCCCGTCGGGGAGAGGTGGCCCGCGCAGCGGGCCGGTGAGGGGAAGCCGGGTTGCCGCGCTCAACGACCCCTCACCCCGACCCTCTCCCCGTCGGGGAGAGGGGGCAGCCGCGACCTCGCCGGAGCCGCCACATGACCGCCCGCGCGTTCATCATCGCCGCGCCGCGCTCGGGCTCGGGCAAGACCACGGTGACGCTCGGCGTCGCAGCGGCGCTGCGGGCGCGCGGGGTGCGGGTGCGGGCGGCCAAGTCCGGCCCGGACTATATCGACCCCGCTTTCCACGCCGCCGCCACCGGCCTGCCGGGGCTGAACCTCGACAGCTTCGCCATGCCGCCCGCCCTCATCGACGCGCTGGCGGCGCAGGCGGGGACGGGGGCGGAGATCGTGCTGATCGAGGCGTCGATGGGCCTGTTCGACGGCATCGAGGGCGAACCGGGACGCAGCGGCGCGGCGGCCGACCTTGCCGCCCGGCTCGGCCTGCCTGTCGTGCTGGTGCTCGATATTTCCGGCCAGTCGCAATCGGCGGCCGCCGTGGTGCGGGGTTTCGCCACCCACGACCCGCGGGTGCGGGTCGCCGGCGTCATCCTCAACCAGGTGGCCAGCGAGCGGCATCGGGCGCAGGCGAGTGCCGCCATCGCGGCGCTGGGCATCCAGATATTGGGCAGCCTGCCGCGCGATGGGGCGGTGCGCCTGCCCGAGCGGCATCTCGGCCTGGTGCAGGCGGGCGAGCACCCCGCGCTCGCCGAACAGCTCGCGGCGCTGGCGGAGCGGGCGGAAGCGCATATCGACCTCGACGCGCTGTGCGCGCTGGGGGCGCCGCTGCCCGCGTCCGGCCCGGCGCCGATGGCGCTGGCGCCGCCCGGCCAGCGCATCGCGCTGGCGCAGGACGTGGCCTTTTCCTTCGCCTATGAGCACCTTGTCGCCGGCTGGCGGCGGGCCGGGGCGGAGATCCTGCCCTTCTCGCCGCTCGCCGATGAGGCGCCCGACGCGATGGCCGATGCCTGCTGGCTGCCCGGCGGCTATCCCGAACTGCATGGGGAAAGGCTGGCGCAAGCCACCCGCTTTCTCGATGGGGTGCGCCATTTCGCCCAGACGCGGCCGGTGCATGGCGAATGCGGGGGCTTCATGGTGCTGGGCCAGTCGATCGCTGATTCCGAGGGGCGCGAGCACGCCATGCTCGGCCTGCTCGGCCATGCCACCAGCTTTGCCAAGCGCCGGCTCAATCTCGGCTACCGGCGGGCGGTGACGCTTGAGGCCTCGCCGCTGGGGCCGGCGGGGACAAGGCTGCGCGGCCACGAGTTCCATTATGCCAGCGTCACACAAGCGGGCGACGATGCGCCGCTGGTCGCGCTGAGCGATGGTGGGGGTAAGGGGATGGGGAATGGTGGAAGCCGCCGGGAACGGGTCTCGGGAACCTTCTTCCACGTCATCGCCACGGACGACCGGCCAAGCGGAGCAGAACGATGAATGCCTTTCGCCGACTTCTGGTGTTTCTCGCCGGCCTGATGGGCGCGGCCGGGGTGGCGGCGGCGGCCGCGGGGGCGCATCTGACCGCCGAGCCGAATTTGACCACGGCCGCGACCTTCCTCATGCTGGGGGCGAGCGCCGTGGTAGGGGGCTGCGCGCTGGCGGTGGTGCGCGGGCCGGGCTGGTCCTTCGCCAGTGTCGGGGCCGGCATCATCGCGCTGGGCACGGTGCTGTTCAGCGGGGCGCTGGCGCTGCGGGCGCTTTGGGACATCGTGGTATTTCCTATGGCCGCGCCGATTGGCGGGACTATGCTCATCCTCGGATGGCTGGTGCTCGCCCTGGCCGCCATTGAGCGGGAACCCCGCGCCGGTTGAGTTGGCCAAAAGGTTGCATCCGGCACAGGTGAGATCAGGCGGCGCTTCCGCCCCACAGGGGGAAGGCAAGCCGCAACGGGAGCACAAGCTGCACATGTCAGTCGAGGTTGAAGAGAAGATGCTGGACACGCCGGAGAACTCCGCCCGCCCGATTTCCGCGCAGGGCGACGAGGTCGCCAAGTTCCGTGCGGCGGTAATCTCGAAGCTCACCTATGCGGTGGGCAAGAACCCGGCCGCCGCGAGCGATCGCGACTGGTTCCTCGCCACCGCCTTCGCCACCCGCGACCGCATCGTCGACCGCTGGATCACCTCCACCCGCCAGACCTATTCCGAAGGGCGCAAGCGGGTTTACTACCTCTCGCTGGAATTCCTCATCGGCCGGCTGCTGTTCGACGCGCTGACCAATATCGAGATGCTGGAGACGGCCCGTTCCGCGCTGGGCGATCTCGGCGTCGATCTCGACCGGCTGCGGCAGGTGGAGCCGGACGCGGCGCTGGGCAATGGCGGCCTCGGCCGGCTCGCCGCCTGCTTCATGGACAGCATGGCGACGCTCTCCATCGCCGCCTATGGCTATGGCATCCGCTACGAGAACGGCCTGTTCCGCCAGATGATCAAGAATGGCTGGCAGCAGGAATATCCCGAGGACTGGCTGTCCTTCGGCAACCCCTGGGAATTCGAGCGGCCCGAGGTCTATTACGACATCGGCTTCGGCGGCTCGGTCGAGGCGATCGCCATGGGCGGCGAGCGCAAGAAGCAGGTCTGGCATCCGGCCGAGACGGTGGAGGCGGTCGCCTATGACACGCCGATCGTCGGCTGGCGCGGGCGGCATGTGAACACGCTGCGCCTGTGGTCGGCCCGCGCGGCCGACCCGATCCGGCTCGACGCCTTCAACCAGGGCGATCATGTCGGCGCGCTGGTCAACCAGGTGAAGGCCGAGGCGATCTCCAAGGTGCTCTACCCCTCCGACGCCACGCCGGCGGGGCAGGAGCTGCGGCTGCGGCAGGAATATTTCTTCACCGCCGCCTCGCTGCACGATCTGATCCGCCGCCATGTCGACAGCTTCGGCGATGTGCGCTCGCTGCCCGACAAGGTGGCGATCCAGCTCAACGACACCCACCCCGCCATCGCCGTCGCCGAACTGATGCGGGTGCTGGTCGACGAGAACGACATCGAGTGGGACGAGGCGTTCGACATCACGGTGCGGACCATCTCCTACACCAATCACACGCTGCTGCCGGAGGCGCTGGAGACCTGGCCGGTGCCGCTGATGGAGCGGGTGCTGCCGCGCCACATGCAGATCATCTACCAGCTCAACGCCAAGCATCTGGAGCGGGTGCGCACCGAATTCCCCGGCGACGACGCGCTGCTGGGCTCGGTGTCGCTGATCCAGGAAGACCATGGAAGGCGGGTGCGGATGGGCAATCTCGCCTTTCTCGGCTCGCACTCGATCAACGGCGTCGCCGCGCTGCACAGCGACCTGATGACCACCACGGTGTTCAAGGATTTCTACCGCCTGTTCCCCGAGCGGATGAACAACAAGACCAACGGCATCACCTTCCGCCGCTGGCTCTACCAGGCCAATCCGGGCCTCACCAACCTGCTGGTCGAGGTCTGCGGGCCGGGCGTGCTGGACGACTATTCCCAGCTCACCAAGCTGGAAGCGCTGGCGGGGGATTCGGCGCTGCAGGACCGCTTCATGGCGGTGCGGCGGCAGAACAAGGTGGCGCTGGCCCGGCTCATCCGCGACCGGCTCGACATCAAGGTCAATCCCGGCGCGCTGTTCGACGTGCAGATCAAGCGCATCCACGAATACAAGCGCCAGCTGCTGAACGTGCTGGAGACCATCGCGCTCTATGACGCGATGCGCGCCAACCCGGCGAAGAACTGGGCGCCGCGGGTGAAGATCTTCTCCGGCAAGGCGGCGGCGAGCTACCAGATGGCCAAGCTCATCATCAAGCTGGCCAACGACGTGGCGAAGGTGGTGAATGACGATCCGACGGTGCGCGATCTGCTGAAGGTGGTGTTCCTGCCCAACTACAATGTCAGCCTCGCCGAAATGGTGATCCCGGCGGCGGACCTGTCGGAGCAGATCTCCACCGCCGGCATGGAAGCCTCCGGCACCGGCAACATGAAGATGGCGCTCAACGGCGCGCTCACCATCGGCACGCTCGACGGCGCCAATGTCGAGATCAAGCAGCATGTCGGCGACGACAACATCTTCATCTTCGGCCTGACCGCCGAGGAGGTCGAGCTGCGCCGCGCCGCCGGCGTCGACGAGGCCGGCGCGATCCGCAACTCGCACCATCTCGGCGAGGTGCTGGATGCGGTCGGCTCCGGCGTGTTCTCGCCGGACGAGCCGGACCGCTTCAAGCCGCTGGTCGACGCGCTGCGCTACCACGACTACTTCCTGGTCACGACCGATTTCGACGCCTATTGGGACGCCCAGCGTCAGGTCGATGCGCGCTGGAACAGCCGGGCGGCGTGGTGGAAGTCGAGCCTCATCAACACCGCCAATATGGGCTGGTTCTCTTCCGACCGGACCATTTCCGAATACGCCAAGGACATCTGGAACGTCCCGGTGCGGACGGTCCGCTGAGCTGCCGCGCCGCCGGCCTCACCGCCGGCGGCGTGCCTGCGCCTTGTCGCGGCGTCGGGCGACCTGCGGGGGGCGGCGCGCTCTCCCGCGGGTCTGCCTTCCGCCGGCCCCCGCCGGTAGCGCGGCGTTTACCTGATGCCGCGTTATGTGGCTGCGACGTGTGGACTTTGTGTTGGCGGTAGAGGAACCTTCACTGCGCACGGGGCTTGTCCCCGGTGTTTCGGCTCAGGAAGGGTTCGCAGTGATGCATCCGTGGCAGGCGCCCGAACGGGAGGTCGACGCTCTCGTCGCAGGCCGCCATCACGATCCGTTTTCCCTGCTGGGGCCGCATGAATCGCCGCAAGGCTTGGTCCTGCGCGCCTTCGTTCCCGATGCACGGACGCTGGAAGCGATCGAGCCGGATGGCGCGGCCATTGCCGTGCTGGAGCTCCGGCACGGCGCCGGCTTCTTCGAGGGGCTGGTGCCCGGCCGCCCGGCCTGGGCGCGCTACCGCCTGCGCGCCCGCAACGAGGGCGGGGAATGGCTGCTCGACGACCCCTATTCCTTTGCGCCCGTGCTCGGCCCGCTCGACGACCATCTGCTGGTCGAGGGCACCCATCGCACCCTCTATGAGCGGCTTGGCGCCCATCCCGATTCGCATGAGGGGATCGAGGGCGTGCGCTTCGCCGTCTGGGCGCCGAATGCGGCGCGGGTCTCGGTGGTGGGCGATTTCAACCAGTGGGACGGGCGCCGCCACCAGATGCGCAAGCGCGTGGATAGTGGGCTGTGGGAGATTTTCGCCCCCGGCGTCGGCGAGGGCGCGATCTACAAATACGAGATTGTTTCCGCCGATGGGCGGCTGCTGCCGCTGAAGGCCGACCCGTTCGGCTTCGCCGGCGAGTTCCGCCCGGCCACCGGCTCGATCGTCGCGCGCACCGACATTTTCGAGTGGAGCGATGCCGACCACATCGCCTCCCGTGCCGAGGGCGAGGCGCGCCGCAAGCCGATGAGCACCTATGAGGTGCATCTGGGCTCCTGGCGGCGCGGCGAAGAAAACCGCTTTCTCACCTATGACGAGCTGGCCGACCAGCTGATCCCCTATGTGCAGTGGATGGGCTTCACCCATATCGAGCTGCTGCCGATTTCCGAACACCCGCTGGACGCGTCCTGGGGCTACCAGCCGATCGGCCTGTTTGCCCCGACCAGCCGCTTCGGCGACCCCGCCGGCTTTGCCCGCTTTGTCGACAAGGCGCATCAGGCGGGGCTGTCGGTGATCCTCGACTGGGTGCCGGCGCATTTCCCCACCGACATTCACGGCCTGTCGCATTTCGACGGCGGCCCGCTCTACGAGCATTCCGATCCGCAGCGCGGCTTCCACCCGGACTGGAATACGGCGATCTACGACTTCGGCCGGCGGGAAGTCGCCAATATGCTGATCGCCAACGCGCTGTACTGGCTCGACCGCTTCCATGTCGACGGGCTGCGCGTCGATGCGGTGGCCTCGATGCTCTATCTCGATTATTCGCGCAAGCACGGGGAATGGTCGCCCAACCCCGATGGTTCGAACGACAACAAGGACGCGGTGTCGTTTTTGCGCCGCGCCAACGAGATCATCTATGCCGAGCATCCCGGCACGGTGGTCATTGCCGAGGAATCGACCTCCTGGGCCGGCGTCTCGCAGCCGGTGTTCGCCGGCGGGCTGGGCTTCGGCTTCAAGTGGAACATGGGCTGGATGCACGACACGCTCGACTATTTGTCGACCGAGCCGATCTACCGCCCCTGGCACCATGACAAGGTGACGTTCGGCGTCACCTACGCCTTCTCCGAGAATTTCGTGCTGCCGCTCTCCCATGACGAGGTGGTGCACGGGAAGGGCACCATACTCACCCGCATGCCGGGCGACGACTGGCAGAAATTCGCCACTATGCGCGCCGGCTACGGGATGATGTGGGCCAATTCCGGCAAGAAGCTGCTGTTCATGGGCCAGGAATTCGCCCAGCGCCGGGAATGGAGCGAGGAGCGCTCGCTCGACTGGCACCTGGTCGGCATGGGCCCGCACCATCGCGGCATGCAGCTGCTCGTGCGCGACCTCAACCGGATCTATCGCGAGACGCCGGCCCTGCATGCGCGCGACTGCGAGCCGGAGGGCTTCAGCTGGATCGTGGTGGATGACCGCCAGCAATCGGTCTTCGCCTGGGCCCGCTATGGCGAGGCCGACGACGCGCCCGTCGTGATGGTGGCGAACCTGACGCCGGTGCCGCGTTCCGACTATCGCGTCGGCCTGCCGCGCGCCGGCCGCTGGCGCGAAATCCTGAACACCGATGCCACGCTCTATGGCGGCTCCGGCATGGGCAATCTCGGCGAGGTGACGGCGGTCGACGAACCGGCGCACGGATTGCCGGCCAGTGCCGCGCTGGTGCTGCCGCCGCTCGCCACGCTCTATTTCAAATGGGAACCGGAAAGCCGCGCCGACACGGCCGACCTACCAAAGCCGAACCTGAACTGAGGGAGATGACGCCACATGGCACGGCCGACGATGCAGAATGCCCCACTGGCCCGCTCCGCGATGGCCTATGTTCTCGCCGGCGGCCGTGGCAGCCGCCTGATGGAACTGACCGACCGGCGCGCCAAGCCGGCGGTCTATTTCGGCGGCAAGTCGCGGATCATCGACTTCACGCTTTCCAATGCCATCAACTCCGGCATTCGCCGCATCGGCGTCGCCACCCAGTACCAGGCGCACAGCCTGATCCGGCACATGCAGCGCGGCTGGAACTTCCTGCGCCACGAGCGCAATGAGAGCTTCGACGTGCTGCCGGCCAGCCAGCGTGTCTCGGAAACCATGTGGTATCTGGGGACGGCGGACGCGGTGTATCAGAACCTCGACATCATCGAGGCCTATGACACCCGCCACATCATCATCCTGGCCGGCGACCACGTCTACAAGCAGGACTACGAGATCATGCTCCAGCAGCATGTCGACACCGGCGCCGATGTGACGGTGGGCTGCCTGGAAGTGGCGCGGGAGGAGGCGAGCGCCTTCGGCGTCATGCATGTCGACGAGAAGGACCGCATCATCTCCTTCCTGGAAAAGCCGAAGGACCCGCCGGCCATGCCCGGCCGGCCGGACAAGGCGCTGGCCTCGATGGGCATCTATGTCTTCGAGACCAAGTTCCTGATCGACCAGCTGCGCCGCGATGCCGCCGACCCGCTGTCGACGCATGATTTCGGCAAGGACATCATCCCCTACATCGTCAAGAACGGCACCGCCTCGGCGCATCATTTCTCGCGCTCCTGCGTGCGCTCCGACCAGGAGACGGCCCCCTATTGGCGCGATGTCGGCACGGTGGACGCCTATTGGGAGGCCAATATCGACCTCACCGGCGTGGTCCCCGAGCTCGACCTCTATGACCGCGACTGGCCGATCTGGACCTATGCCGAGATCACCCCGCCGGCCAAGTTCGTGCATGATGACGAGGGCCGGCGCGGACAGGCGATCTCCTCGCTGGTCTCGGGTGGCTGCATCATCTCCGGCTCGTCGCTGCGCCGGGCGCTGCTGTTCACCGGGGTGCGGATCAATTCCTATGGCTCGATCGAGAATGGTGTCATCCTGCCCTATGTCGAGATCGGCCGCTCGGCGCGGCTGAAGAATGTGGTGATCGATTCGCATGTCCGCATTCCCGAAGGGCTGGTCATCGGCGAGGACCCGGAGCTGGACGCCAAGCGCTTCCGGCGGACGGAAAAGGGCATCTGTCTCATCACCCAGACCATGATCGACAAGCTGGCGCTGTAAGGCGCCGGCGATCGGCGTCACGTCACTCAACGTCTAGATTCGGGATCGGGCGTGTCATCGTTCAAGGTTCTCTCCGTCGTTTCGGAAGTCTTTCCGCTGGTGAAGACCGGCGGCCTCGCCGATGTGGCCGGCGCCCTGCCGGCCGCGCTGGGGCGCCATGGCGTGGAGACGCGCACGCTGATTCCCGGCTATCCCACCGTGATGGCGGCGCTCGGCCACCGCGAGGCGGTGCACCGCTTCGACGACCTGTTCGGCGGGCCGGCGACCCTGCTGGACGGCAAGGCCGGCGGGCTCGACCTGTTCGTCATCGACGCGCCCCATCTCTATGACCGGCCCGGCGGGCCCTATATGGGCCCGGACGGGCTCGACTGGGCCGACAATGCGCGGCGCTTCGCGGCGCTGGGCGCGGTGGCCTCCGGCGTCGGGCTCGGGCTGGTGCCGGGCTTCGTGCCCGACATCGTGCACGCCCATGACTGGCAGGCGGGCCTCGCCCCGGCCTATCTGCACTATGCCGGCACCAGGCGGCCCGGCACGGTGATGACGATCCACAACATCGCCTTTCAGGGCCAGTTCCCGGCCCATGACTTCGCCATGCTCGGCCTGCCGCCGCATGCCTTCGGCCTGCACGGGGTCGAGTATTACGGCATGGTCGGCTATCTCAAGGCCGGCCTGCAGCTCGCCGACCGCCTCACCACCGTCTCCCCCGGCTATGCCGGCGAAATCCTGCTGCCCGATGCCGGCATGGGGCTCGACGGGCTGCTGAACGCCCGCAGCCATCTGCTCACCGGCATCCTCAACGGGCTTGACGAGGCGGGCTGGAACCCGGCCACCGACACGCTGATCGCCAAGCCGTTCGACGCGAAGTCATTGAAGACGCGCGTCGCCAACAAGGTGGCGCTGAAGGCGGCGTTCGGGCTCGATGCCGATCCCGAGGCGCTGCTGTTCGGCGTGGTCAGCCGGCTGTCCTGGCAGAAGGGGCTGGACCTGCTGGCCGACAGCCTCGACACGCTGCTCGGCCTTGGCGCGCAGCTGGTGCTGCTCGGGGCGGGCGATGCGGATCTGGCCGGGCGGTTTGCCGGGGCGGCGCATGTCCATCCCGGCCGCATCGGCGTGCAGCTCGGCTATGACGAGGGCGTCGCCCACCGCATCCAGGCCGGGGCGGACATGCTGATCGTGCCCTCGCGCTTCGAGCCCTGCGGCCTCACCCAGCTCTCGGCGTTGCGCTATGGCGCGCTGCCGCTGGTGGCGCGGGTCGGCGGCCTCGCCGACACGGTGATCGACGTCAACGAGATGGCGCGCTCGGCCGGGGTCGGCACCGGCATCCAGTTCTCGCCCGTCACCACGCCGGCGCTGCAGATGGCGCTGAAGCGCGCCGCCGGCCTGTGGCGCGACCAGGCGCTGTGGCAGAAGCTGCAGCGCAACGCCATGGCGACGGACGTTTCCTGGGAACGCGCCGCGCGCCAGTACGACACGCTGTTCCGCACCCTGGCGGCGGAGCGCGCCGCGTGAGCGACTTCGCCGTCTCGACCGGAAGCCCGGAACCGCTCGGCGTCACCGCGGATGCGCGCGGCGTCAATGTCGCGGTGTTCTCCGCCCATGCTACCCGCATCGAGTTCTGCCTGTTCGACCCGGCGGGCGACAAAGAGATCGCCCGCCTCGCGCTGCCCGCCCGCACCGGCGACGTGTTCCACGCCCATATATCCGGGGTGCCGGCCGGCGCGCGCTACGGGCTGCGGGCGGCGGGGCCGTGGGCGCCGCAGGAAGGGCACCGCTTCAACCCCGCCAAGCTGCTGGTCGACCCCTATGCCAGCCGGCTCGACCGGCCGTTCACGCTCGATGCGGCGCTGTTCGATGCGCGCGCCAATGGGGCGGCGCGCGACGAGACCGACAGCGCCTTCGCCCTGCCGAAGGCGATCGTGATGCCGGCGGAAGCCTCGCCCATGACGGCAGCCCGCGCCCCGTTCCGCTGGGACGCGCAGGTGCTCTACGAGCTGCATGTGCGCGGCTTCACCATGCGCCATCAGGACATTCCGGCCGGCATGCGCGGCACGTTTGCCGCGCTGGCGCAGCCCGCCGCGCTCGACCATCTGGTGCGGCTCGGCGTCACCACGGTCGAACTGATGCCCGCCATGGCGTGGATCGACGAGCGGCACCTGCCGCCGCTCGGGCTGACCAATTACTGGGGCTACAACCCGGTCCTGTTCGGCGCGCCGGATCCGCGCCTGGCGCCGGGCGGCTTCGACGAGATTGCCCGCACCATCGCCGCGCTGCACGCGGCGGGGATTTCCGTCGTGCTCGACGTGGTGCTTAACCATTCCGGCGAGAGCGACGCGCTCGGCCCGACGCTGAGCCTGCGCGGGCTCGACAACGCGACCTATTACCGCCACGCGGCCGACGATCCCTCCCGCCTCGTCAACGATGCCGGCACCGGCAACACGCTGGCGTTGGAGCGGGCGCCGGTGCTGCGCCTCGCCATGGACGCGCTGCGACGCTGGGCCGCCTGCGGGCTCGACGGTTTCCGCTTCGACCTCGCCGCCACGCTCGGCCGGCGGCCGGAAGGCTTCGACCCGGAGGCGCCGTTCCTGGCCGCCATGCAGCAGGACCCGGCGCTGCGCGACCTCGCCTTGATCGCCGAGCCCTGGGATATCGGCCCGGGCGGCTATCAGGTCGGGCGCTTTCCTCCCGGCTGGGGCGAGTGGAACGACCGTTTCCGCGACACCGCCCGGCATTTCTGGCGCGGCGATGGCGGCGTGGTGGGCGAGCTGGCGACGCGGCTGGCGGGCTCCTCCGACATCTTCGCCGGGCGCAACCGGCCGCTCTCGCGCGGCATCAATTTCGTCACCGCCCATGACGGCTTCACCCTGGCCGACCTTGTTGCCTTCGCGGGCAAGCGCAACGAGGCCAATGGCGAGCACAACCGCGACGGCACCGACAATAATGTGAGCTGGAATCACGGCGTCGAGGGCTGGACCGACGATCCCGCCATCAACGCCGCCCGGCGCGGCGATGTGCGGGCGCTGCTGGCGACGCTGCTGGTGGCGCGCGGCACGCCGATGCTGACCATGGGCGACGAGTGCGGCCGCTCGCAGGCCGGCAACAACAACGCCTATGCGCAGGACAACGAGCTCACCTGGCTCGACTGGTCGAAGACCGACGCGGAACTCGCCGCCTTCACCGCGCGGCTGGTGAAGCTGCGGCTCGCCCATCGCGCCCTGCGCGGGCAGGCGCCGCTGACCGGCCGTCCGCCCGATGCCAGCGGCCTCACCGATGTCGACTGGCGCGATCCGTCAGGCGGCACGGTGCGCTGGAACGACGGCGCCACCCGCGCGCTGGTGGTGGTGTTCTATGCGCCGGAGGCTGACGGCGAGGCGGCGGACCGGGTGGCGGTGGCGCTGAATGCGTCCGACGCCGCGCAGGCGGTCATCCTGCCGGAGCCGCGCGACGGCTTTGTCTGGCGGGTGGCGGCCGATACGGCGCAGCCCGACCGGGAGGCGGGTGACACGGTCGATGAGACATTCGAGGTGGCGTCGCGCGCGGTGCTAATCTTCACCGAGGACGCGCTGGCGACGGCGCCGCGCCGCGCCGCCGCACCCGACCAGCTGGAGAAGCTCTCCGCCGCCGCCGGCATTGACGCCCAGTGGTTCGCCGCCGACGGCAAGGCGCAGAAGGTGGGCGACGACACCAAGCGCGCGCTGCTCGCCGCGCTCGGCCTGCCGGCTGGCACCCATGGCGAGGTGAATGACAGCCTCGCCCGGCTCTCCGCCCAGCATTTCGACCGCGACATTCCCTTTGCCGCCGTGCTGCGGCAGGGCACGGCGCCGCTGCTGACGCTGGCGGGCGAGGCGGCGCAGGCCTCGCGCCGGCTCGACCTCACGCTGTTTCTGGAGGACGGGCAGGAGATCGACCTCCCGGTGCGGCCGGAGGACGGCACGCGCCGAAGCGTCGAGCGGCCGGACGGCCGGCAGGCGGTGCTGCGCGCGCTCGCCCTGCCGGAACTGCCGCCCGGGCGGCATGTGCTGCGGCTCGGGAAGGATGAATGCCGGCTCACCGTTGCCCCGCCGGCCTGCTACCTGCCGCCCGGCCTCGACGGCGGCGGCCGGCTGTTCGGCATCGGCACCCATCTCTACACGTTGCGGCGGGGCGAGGCGGACCAGGGCATCGGCGATTTCACCGCGCTGGGCGAGCTTGGGGCGCGGGCGGCGCAGGCCGGCGCGCGCACGGTCGGCCTCAACCCGCTGCATGCGCTGTTCCCTGACGAGCGCGAGCGGGCGAGCCCCTATTCGCCCTCCGACCGGCGCTTTCTCGACCCGATCTATATCGACGTCGCCGCGCTCGGCGCCGACCTCGCCGGCTTTGCCGGCGTCAGCGCCGCAGAGGCGGTGGATTATTCGGGCGTCTGGGCGGCCAAGGAGGCGGCGCTCAAGGTCGCTTTCACCGCCTTCGAGCGGGCGCCCGACGCCGATTTCGACCGCTTCGTCGCCGAGGGCGACATGGCGCTGGCGCGCTTCGCGCTGTTCCAGGCCATTGCCGGCGCCTATCCCGGCACACACTGGCGCGACTGGCCGGACGGGCTGAGCGAGGCCGGCAGCGCGGCGGTGGAAGCCTTCGGCCGCGCCCATGGCGAGGCGTTCCGCTTTGCGCTGTGGCAGCAATGGGTCGCCGACCGGCAACTGGCCGGCGCGGCGGAGCGGGCACGGGCGGCGGGCCTCTCGCTCGGCCTCTACCGCGACCTTGCTGTGGGCACCGCGCCTGACGGAGCGGAAGCCTGGTCCGAGGCCGACATGCTGATGCCGGGCGTCACCATCGGCGCGCCGCCCGACCCGCTGGGGCCGGAGGGGCAGAACTGGTGCCTGCCGCCCTTCGACCCGCTGGCGCTGCAGCGCGACGGCTATCACCGCTATGCTGGACTGGTGCGGGCCAATATGCGCCATGCCGGGGCGCTGCGGATCGACCATGTGATGGGGCTGCGCCGGCTGTTCCTCATTCCCGAGGGGGCGCGCGGGTCGGAGGGCGCCTATCTCGCCATGCCGTTCGAGGCGCTGGCCGCGCAGGTGGCGCTGGAAAGCGCCCGGGCGCAGTGCCTCGTCGTCGGTGAGGATCTCGGCACCGTGCCGTTCGGCATGCGCGACCAGCTCAATGACGAGCGCATGCTCTCCTATCGCGTGCTGTGGTTCGAGCAGAAGGCCGGGGTGTTCACGCCGCCGCAGGACTACCCGGCGCTGGCGGCCGCCTGCGTCTCCACCCATGACCTGCCGACGCTGGCCGGCTGGTGGGAGGGGGTGGACCTGAAAGAGCGCCACGCGCTCGGGCTGATCGACGCGGACGCCTATGCGGCGGGGCTGCTGGAGCGCGCCACCGAGCGCGAGCAGCTGTGCGAGGCGCTGCTGCAGGAAGAGCTGATCACCGCGCTGCCGGCGGCGGAGGCGCCGCTGGACGACGCGCTGCTGGCGGCGATCCACGCCTTCGTCTCGCGCACCCATGCCGGGCTGGCGCTGGCGCAGCTGGACGACCTCGCCGGCGAGACGGTGGCGGTGAACCTGCCCGGCACCGACCGGGAGCGTCCGAACTGGCGGCGCCGGCTGTCGCTGCCGCTCGATGCGGTGATGGACAGCCCGCGCGCCAAGGCCGCGCTCGCCGCCATGGCGGGCGAGCGCGGCGGGGAGCCGTAAGGCTTACGGCGTAGCGGGGGCCGGAGTGGCCGGCGCGGGTTCAGCAGGCGCTGGCTCGGCCGGGGTGCTCGGCTGGGCCGCCGGATCGTTGGCCGGGGGCATTGTCGCTTCGGGCGCCGGCGGCGGCGGGGTGATGGGATCGGCCGCCGGGGGAACCGTCGGGCTCGCGGCGGGCGGGGTCGGGTTTTCCGTCGGCTGGGTGGTCATCCGTCCCGAATACTGGACGGCGGCGTAGGCGGCGATCACGAGAACGATCGCGGCCACGATCAGCATCATATTGCGGCTCATTGAAGCGCGTCTCCGGCTGGTGGTCCGGCGGCAGCGCCGAACGTCCGACACTGCGCGCCCGGTCCACGAGGCATGGCTCCACGGGGTGCCCGCAGGCGGGGTCCGTTGCGGGAAAATCCACAGGCGAGCACCTGCCCGGGCGCAACAAAGCGGCGCCTCCCGTGGATTTACCATTGTCGCAACGTCGCGATTAGACGAAAGTTCCTGCTCCATTCCGCCGCAGGGCGGGACGCCGACAAACCGAGCCGCGCCCACGCGGCCGCCATGTCCGTCGCCAAGACGGCCCTAGGGGAGGGGAACACCATGCCGCACGCCGATTTCGACGTCGTGACCCTGTCGCCTTCCACCGTGCGGGTGATGCACCGCGTCGCCCACCACATCTACGAATTCGCCCTGATCGAGGATGGCAGCGGCCGCCGGGTGGTTCGTCGCGGGCCGCAGATCACCTGTGGGCGCGGCGGCGATGTTCCGGCGCTCGATCTGTTGACCGCCGCCGAGCAGGTGGCGGCCGCCACCGCCCGCCATACCGGCATGATCGACTGACACGACGCGGCGCCCGAACGCCGCCCTTCCGCCGCCCTTCGCACCTTCCTTCCCCGACGATGCCGCGCCGCGCGCTCGCGCGCATTGGCGCTGGAATCCCGCATCCAATCATGTATATGAAGGAATACATGTATATGCGTGGATATAGGTTCAGGGAGACCCTCATGCTGTCCCGTCGCTCGTTTGTCCGCCCGTTCGCGGCGGCGCTCGCCCTTGCCGGGCTTCTCAGTGGCCCCCTCGCTTCCGGCGCATTACAGGCGCAGCCGGCCCCGACCGTCTTCGCTGCCGCCAGCCTGACCAACGCCTTCCAGGACATCGGCAAGCTCTACAAGGCGAAGACCGGCCAGGACGTGACCTTCTCCTTCGCCGCCTCCTCGGCGCTGGCCAAGCAGCTGGAGGCCGGCGCGCCGGCGGCGATCTTCGCCTCGGCCGACCTGAAGTGGATGGACTACACCGAGGCCAAGGACCTGACGCTGAAGGCGACGCGAGTCACGCCGATCGGCAACAGCCTCGTGCTGATCATGCCGACGGACGCGGCGACGCCGGTGACGCTCGACGCCTCCTTCGACTGGCTGGCCTTCCTCGGCACGGATGGGCGCATCGCCACCGGCCTCACCGACAGCGTGCCGGCCGGCATCTATGCCAAGGCGGCGCTGACCAGCCTCGGGGCCTGGGACAAGGTGCGGCCCCGCATCGTCGGCGCGGAAAGCGTGCGCGCGGCGCTGGCGCTGGTGGAGCGCGGCGAGGCGCGCGCGGGCATCGTCTATTCCACCGACGCGGCGATCGCTAGGAATGTGAAGGTGGTCGCGACCTTCCCGGCCGGCAGCCATCCGCCGGTGGAATACCCGTTCGAGATCGTCAAGGGCCAGGACAACCCGGCGACGCGGGCCTTCTTCGACTTCCTGACCGGGCCGGAAGCGAAGGTGGTGTACGCCACGTACGGCTTCGTGGTGAAGTGAAGCGTCGCCTCGGAACGATGCGGTGGCAGACGGGCTGCGTGCTTCGAGGCCGGCCTTCCGGCCGGCACCTCAGCATGACGCCGCGTCGTGACTTAGAACCCCGTCATCCTGAGGTGCTCGCGCAGCGAGCCTCGAAGGATATTCGATAAAGGCCCGGAAGCATGCTCACCCCCGAGGAATGGACCGCCGTCGCGCTCAGCCTGCGGGTGGCGTTCTGGGCGACCTTCTGGAGCCTGCCGGTGGCGGTGCTCACCGCCTTCGTGCTGGCGCGGTCGCGGTTTGCCGGAAAAAGCCTGCTCGACGGGCTGGTCTATCTGCCGCTGGTGCTGCCCAAGGTGGTGGTGGGCTATCTGCTGCTGCTCACGCTGGGCGGGCGCGGCCTGATCGGCCAGTATCTCGACGCCTGGTTCGGCATCAAGCTGATCTTCACCACGGCCGGGGCGACGGTGGCGGCCGCCGTGGTGAGCTTCCCGCTCACCGTCAACGCCATCCGCCTGGCGCTGGAGGCGGTGGACCGGGGGCTGGAGACGGCGGCGCGCACGCTTGGCGCCTCACGGCTCGATGTGTTCTTCTCGGTGACGCTGCCGCTGATGCTGCCGGGCATTCTCTCCGGCGCGCTGCTCGCGATTGCCTCGGCGCTGGGCGAGTTCGGCGCCACCATCACCTTCGTCTCCAATGTCGAGGGCCAGACCCGCACCATCCCGCTCGCCATCTACAGCGCCACCCATATGCCCGATGGCGACGCCATGGCGCTGCGGCTGACGCTGGTCTCGGTAGTGCTGGCGCTCGGCTCGCTGCTGCTGGCGAGCCTCTGCGACCGGCGCATCCGCGTGATGATCGGACGGGCATGAACAGGACCGCGTGAGCATGATCGAGGTCGAGTTCCGCCTAGCGCGGCCTGGCGGCTTCACGCTGGAATGCGGCTTCGCCGTACCCGCGCGCGGCGTCACCGCGCTGTTCGGCCGCTCGGGAGCGGGCAAGACCACCATCATCCAGGCGGTCGCCGGTGTGGTACGGCCCGATGCCGGGCGGATCGTGGTCGATGGCGAGGTGTTCTTCGATTCCGCCCGTGGCATCGACGTGCCGATCGAGGCGCGGCGGGTCGGGTATGTGTTCCAGGACGCCCGGCTGTTTCCCCATCTCAAGGTCGAGGGCAATCTGCGCTATGGCGAACGGCGCAGCCGGGCGGCGGAGCGGCGCATCGGCTTCGACGCGGTGGTGGACCTGCTCGGCATCGGCCCTCTTCTCGCCCGCCGGCCGCACACGCTCTCAGGCGGCGAGCGCCAGCGCGTCGCCATCGGCCGGGCGCTGCTGGCGCAGCCGCGCCTGCTCTTGATGGACGAGCCGCTGGCGGCGCTGGATGGCGCGCGCAAGGCGGAAATCCTGCCCTATCTGGAGCGGCTGCGCGACACGATGGGCCTGCCCATTCTCTATGTCAGCCATGCCCTCGACGAGGTGCTGCGCCTCGCCGATACGCTGGTGGCGCTGCGCGAGGGGCGGCAGGTGGCGGCCGGGCCGGTGGCGCAGGTGATGTCGCGGCCGGACATGCTGCCGGTGCTCGGGCGCTTCGACCTCGGCACGCTGCTCGACTGCGAGGTGGTCCGGCACGATGCCGGCTATGGGCTGTCCACCCTCGCGTTCTCAGGCGGGGAGTTGCGGGTGCCGCAGGTCGAGCGTGCCGTCGGCGGCAAGGTGCGGGCACGGGTGCGGGCGCGCGATGTCGCTATCGCGCTGGCCAAGCCCGAGGGCGTCTCGGTCTCCAATCTGCTGCCGGCGGTGGTGGAAGAGGTGCGGGCGCAGGAAGGCCCCTATGCCGACATCGCCCTGCGGGTCGGCGAGACCCAGCTCGCCGCCATGGTGACGCGCGAGAGCGTCGAGCGGCTGGGGCTGCGGCCGGGGCTCGCGGTCTGGGCGATGGTGAAGTCGGTGGCGGTGGGGGGAAGCCGCCCGGAATTCCTCGATGCCGCTCTCTAACCACTCATCTGGCGCAATGTCCGGTCGCGAAAGTGCGTCAGCTTTCTTCTTCACGCGAACCGGAATCCACGCCGCTCGAAAATGCTCTACGGCGCCTCAATGATCGGCGCCACGCCCGGCCCGACCGCCTGCTCGTCGCGCACGAAGCCGATCGCGGCGAGCACGACCAGCGCCAGCACCAGCGCCACCAGGACCAGTCGCACCGGCGTCGAGCGCCGCCCGACCACGCCGATGGCGATCAACAGCAGAAGAATGAGGATGACGAGGATGATGGTCTGCATGGGGCCCCTGGAGACGGTGGCGAAAATCGCCGTGACAGAGTGATCTGATCCACAGGGCGGGGCAACCCCGGCCGTCCGGTGCCGCCGCATGCGGCCGGCCCTTTGCAACTCTCAGCCGTCCCGCAGCGCCCTGCACGTCGTTGCCCGGCCTGTCCGATGGTGCCAGACTTGGACGGGCCGACCATATCCCCCTGGATTTCATTGATGACCCCGCGAATTTCCATCGTCATGGCCACGTATAATGGCGCGACGTTTCTGGAAGAGCAGCTGTGCAGCCTTGAGCGGCAGAGCCTGGCGCCCTTCGAGCTTGTCATCAGCGACGACGATTCGTCGGACGGCACGGACGCGATCCTCGCGCGTTTCGCCAGCCGGGCGGCGTTTCCCGTCCGCATCAGCAAGAACAGGCCGGGCCTGGGCTTCCGCGACAATTTCCTGCGTGCGGCGGAGCGGGCGAGCGGGGACTGGATCGCCTTCTGCGACCAGGACGATGTCTGGCGCACGGACAAGCTCGCCCGCTGCGCGGAGCATATGGCCCAGCCGGAGGTGACGCAGATTGCCCATCAGGCCCGTCTGATTGGACAGGATGGGGCCTTTCTCGGCCTGTTCGACCAGGGCATCGTCTCCTCAGGCCTGCGGCCGCCGCTTTTCTACGATGTCTGGGGCACCTTCTGGGGGTTCTCGCTGGTGGTGCGGCGCGCGGTGCTGGGCGTGGCGCCGGCCGATCGGCGCTTCGTCGACTATATCGACCCGCGCTTTCCTATCGCGCATGATCGCTGGGCGTTCTTTCTCGCCCAGACGCTGGGCCATACCGTCGAGATCGCCGAACCGCTCGTCGACTACCGCCAGCATGCGGCAAATCTGTTCGGTGCGGGGCAGGGCCGGCCGCCGGAGCCGGCCGAGACGCGACAGGCGGTGATCGCGAAGCATGCGGGCTATATCGCCGCCACGCGGCGCATGGTCGAGATCGTCCAGGGCCTGCCGCGATCGGTCGAGGCGGCGTTTCCCGCCTTCAACCGGCAACGGGCGGAGGCGGTATATCGCCATGCGCTGCGCCAGGTGGAGGCGAGGGGCCGGATCTATGACGGCCCGGCGATGGCATCCGCCGCGCGGTGCCTTCGCGCGCTGATCTCCGGCCACTATCGGAACGCGCAGAACGACACCACCCGCTGGCGGTCTTTCGCCAAGGACATGGCCCTGAGCTTGCGGACCTGAGAGGGGCTGTCGACCGGCCCGCCGCGCCGTCAGCGCGGTTCGGCCGCCGCCTCCAGCGGCGCCAGCGCGGCGCGCAGCTCGTCGACGGCGGCGCGGCTGGCGGCGGCGCTGCTGCGCTCGACCTCGCGATAGAGCGCGATCAGCCTTTCGCCGAACGGGGTGAGGTCGGTGCCGTGGCCGCGCCGGCCGGGATGGGTTTCCACCACCGGCTGGCGGAAGCAGCGGCCGACCTCGTCCACCAGCAGCCAGGCGCGGCGATAGCTCATGCCGAGCCGGCGCGCGGCCGAGAGGATGGAGCGCTCGGTGCGGATGGTCTCCAGAAGCTCGATCATCCCCGGCCCGAGATGGCGGCCGTCGCCGAAATAGACGCGGATGAACAGCCCGTCGCGCGGGCGGGGCGTGGTGTCCCCGTCCGTCTTCTCGCCGGTCCGGTCCGTGTGCGTGTGCCGTGCCATGCGCGCCTCTTGCCCCACACGCGATGTTAAGGGAAGAGGCGCGCGGCGGGAACCGCTCAGGCGGTACGCAGCTTCGGGCGGCGGCGGGCGAAGGCGAGGTCGAGCAGCACCATCACCACCAGCGAGGCGCCGACCAGCGGGAAGATGATGCCGACCACCGCCATGATGGCGATCAGGCCCCACATCACCCCCGCGCTGGTGGGGGCGGGCGGAATGCCGAGCGAGCCGGCCGGCCGGCGCTTCCACCACATCACCCCGGCCGAAACCGCCATCAGGATGATGGCGAGGCACACCGCCAGCAGGAACAGTTGGTTGGCCAGCCCGAATTCCTGCCCCATGTGGAAGTTGATCCCCCATTCCAGCGCCTTCCCCGCCGGACCGTAATCGGCATAGCTCATGTCGAGCAGGGGCTTGCCGCTGTACTGGTCGAGATGGATGACGCGCTGCTTGGAGAGGTCGTCCGGGTAGATCGAGGCGCTGTAGACGCCTGTGGGAGAGGTCGGCAGGCTCAGCGTGTAGCCCGGCGAAATGCCGAGCTTCTCCACGGCGGCCGCCGCCGCATCGATGCCGAGGGGCTGGCCCGGCGTCGCCGTCGACAGCGGCACCTTGGCCTGTTCCAGCGACCAGGTCGTCGGCCCGTTCACATGCTCCAGATGCTCATCCGACATCGGGATATTGGCCCGCACGCCGCTCGGATAGCCGTAATTGGAGCTGTTGGCCCACTCATTGACCTTGTTGCCCCACACCAGCGACCACGGCATGCCCGACAGCGACATGAAGGCGATGACGACGCCGGCAAAGGCGCCGGTGACGGCGTGCAGGTCACGCCAGAAGACGCGCTTGCGCGGGGTGCCGCGCACGCTCACCACGCCGCCCACCTGCTTGCGCGGCCACCAGAGATAGAAGCCGGTGGCGACCAGCAGGATCGACCAGCCGCCGACGATCTCGATGATGCCATTGGCGATGGTGCCGAACTCCGCCAGGCTGTGCAGCCGGCGCATCCACCACATGATCGTCCCGCGATCCGGCAGCTCGCCCAGCACCCGGGAATCATAGGGGTCGACATAGACCGAGCGGCGCGCGCCCTCGGGGGTCTTGATCACCACCTCGGCCGAGGCGGTGGCGTCGACCGGCGAGATGATCTTCAGCGCCGTGCCGGGCCGGGATGCGAGCGCGGCGTCGATCCAGGCGCCGGGCGCCTCGGCCGGGGTGGCGCGGGCCTCGACCACTTTCAGCTGGTGGTGCCAGGCATTGTCGATCTCCTCGCGGAAGAGATAGAGCGCGCCCGTCACCGAGAGCAGGATCATGAAGGGCAGCACCAGCAGGCCGGCATAGAAATGCCAGCGCCAGACGGCGCGGTAGAGATTGGCCGAGCGCTCTTCGGCGTCGCGGCCCGGAATGTCGGACACAGTTGTGGTGCGCATCGGAGAGAGTTCCGGAAAATGAGGGCGACAGCACGCGCCGAGCCCCGGCCGTCACGCGGGACGGCCGGCCTCAAGGCGCGCGGCGGGCGAACCGTCGATGCGGATCAGTTGGCGGGGGTGCCGTGATTGTGCCCGTCATGGCCGGAAGCGTCCGAGCCCTTGGGTCCGCCCATGCCCTCGATCTTGAAGGAGACGTCGATCTTGCCGGCCTTGGCGAAGGTGAGCGTGCCCTTGAAGCTCTCGCCTTCCTTCAGCGGCTGCTTCAACTCCATGAACATCAGATGGAAGCCGCCCGGGGCCAGCTTGGCCTCGCCATTGGCGGGGATTTCCAGCCCGTCGGGCAGCATCCGCATGGTCATGACGCCGTCCTTGACCGCCATTTCGTGGATCTCGACATGGCCAGCGACCTCGGCGGTGGCGGAGACGAGGCGATCGGCCTCCTTGCCCTCGTTCTCGATGGTCATGTAGCCGCCGCCGACCTTGGCGCCGGCCGGCGTCATGCGCGCCCAGGGGTGCTCGATCTCAAGCTTGCCGATCTTGTATTCGTGGGCGAAGGCCGGCTGCATGACGAAGAGGCCGAGCGCAGCGGCAAGGATGGCGAAGCCGAAGCGGTCTTCGGTGCGGCGAAGCGCGCGGCGCAGGATGGTGCGGATCATGATGGTTTTCCCTCAAGGCCGGCGCGGCGCGGATGCGGGCCTGCGGCCGGTGTTTCGACTGACATTCTGCGGAAGGTGGCAGGCGGTCAGGCGCGGGGAGGGGCCCTGATATGGCCGGGCGAGCGCTCGGGCGCGCGGGCCAGGCGGGCCGCAGGCGGCGGCAGAAGGCGGGCCGCAAGCGGAGCTGCCGGCAGGACGACGGCCGCCGCCACGGGTGGAGGCAGCGCGGCGGCGGGGGCGGCCTGGCAGCCGGTGAGGCAGCAATCCGGCGTGTGGCGGTCCGGCTCGCCCGGAGCGGCGGGTTCGCCATGGCTGCTGAGACAGAGCGTCTGGCCGAAGGCGTCGACGGTGAGGCTGCCCGCCGCATGGGCGCCGCTGGCCAGCCCGCCGAAAAGAGCCTGCAGCACCAGCACATAGGCGACCGCAAACACCAGCGCCCACCGGCGCAACGGGGCGCCGGACGCTTGTGTTTCCTTGGTCATCGCGGTGGTGGCGGACAAAGCATGCTCCCTCGCCTGCGTCATATCACAGCCGGGGAGGGGCCGGAACAGCGGCACGCCGCCGCTGCCCGGCCGGTGGTTTCATGCCGCGCGATCAGTCGGTGGCGGCACCCGGGCCGGCCAGCGCGCCGGGCGGGCTCTTGCCGAGGATGATCATGCCGAGCACCTCGTCCTTGGTGACGTCGGAGGTGCGGGCGGTGCCGACCAGCTTGCCGTTCTTCATCACGCTCACCCGGTCGGCGAGGTCGAACACGTCGTGAATGTCGTGGCTGATGAGGAAGATGGCGATGCCCTCGGCCTTGAGCTGCTTGATCAGCTCGGCCACCTGCGCCGTCTCCTGCGGGCCGAGCGCGGCGGTGGGCTCGTCCATGATCAGGATCTTGGCGTTGAAGTGGATGGCGCGGGCGATCGCCACCGACTGGCGCTGGCCGCCGGAGAGGCCGCGCACCGGCTCCTTGAACTTGCGGAAGTTCGGGTTGAGCCGGCCCATCACCTCGCGCGTCGCCGCTTCCATCGCCACGTCGTCGAGTGTGCCCCAGGGGGTCATCAGCTCGCGGCCGAGGAACAGATTGGCGGCGGCGTCGACATTGTCGGCCAGCGCCAGGGTTTGATAGATCGTCTCGATGCCGTAGCGCTTGGCGTCGCGCGGGTTGGCGATGTCGGCCTTCTCGCCCTTGATGCGGATCTCGCCCGCATCCGGCCGGTAGGCGCCGGCGAGGATCTTGATCAGCGTCGACTTGCCGGCGCCGTTATGGCCGAGCAGGCCGACCACCTCGCCGGGATAGAGATCGACCGAGACGTCGTCGACGGCGCGGATGCCGCCGAAGGAGATGCAGATGTCGCGCATCTCCACCATCGGCGTGCCGCTGACACGGGAGGCGCCGGGGGCGAGGGGGGATGTGACGGCGTTCATGGGCGCGCTCCTCACTTGATCCGCTTGCGGTAGACCGTGTCGATCCACACGGCGAAGACGAGGACGATGCCGACCACGATGTTCTGGTAGGGCGTGTCGACGCGCATCAGCACCATGCCCGACTGCAGGCTCTGCATGACCAGCGCGCCGAGCATGGCGCCGGCGATGGTGCCGGAGCCGCCGGCGAGCGAGGTGCCGCCGATGACCGCCGCGGCGATCACATAGAGCTCGTCGAGCGTGCCCTGCGCATTGGTCGCCGAGTTGAGCCGGGCGGTGGAAATGGCGGCGCCGATGGCCGCGAGCGCCCCCATCAGCGCGAACACCGCCAGGGTGACGCGCTTGGTGTTAATGCCGGCGAGGTCGGCGGCTTCCGGGTTGCCGCCAATGGCGAAGACGTAGCGGCCGAAGCGGGTGCGGTTGGTCACGAAGGTCATGACGATGCCGACCGCCAGCGCCACCAGCACCGGAATGGCGAAGCCGAAGCTGATCGAAATGCCTTCCGGCGGCACGGTGAGGCCGGCGGCCTCGGCATAGCGGCGGGCGAGCACGGGCGGCAGGGTATAGGCGTTGACCACGAGCGTGGCGGCGATCACCGCCAGGCAGCCGGTGATGACGATGACGAATTCGGCCCAGACCGGCTTCTGCGGGAAATGGAAGCGCTGGCGCTGCCGGCGCGCCTGCACCGCGGCGGCGGCGATGGCGAGGCAGGCAATGACGGCGATCACCCAGCTCCACATCTCGCCGACGGAGCCGTTGGCGCCGCCGCCGAGCAGCTTGAAGTTATCGTCGACGAGCGGGATCGTCTTGCCTTCGGCCACCGCCCAGGCGGCACCGCGCCAGACCAGCAGGCCGCCCAGCGTGACGATGAAGGCGGGCACGCCGAGATAGGCGATGACGAAGCCGTGCAGCGCGCCGATGGCGGCCCCGGCGCAGATGCCGGCGGCGAGGGTGAGGACGATCACCGCCGGGTGGTTGAAGCCGAAGGTCGGCAACAGGGTGCCGACCTGGAACACCGCCATGATCATGCCGGTGACGCCGAGGATGGAGCCGACCGACAGGTCGATGTGGCGCATCACGATCACCAGCACCATGCCGGTGGACATGACGGCGATCGACGAACTCTGGACCGACAGGTTCCAGAGGTTGCGGGCGGTGAGGAAGGTGCCGCCGGCGAGGATGTCGAACACCACCCAGATGACGGCGAGCGCGCCGAGCATGCCGAGGAAGCGGACATCGATCTCAAGCGCACCGATGAAGCTGGTGGGCGCCGAGGCGGGGGCGGAGCCGGGCCGCGCGGCCGGGCCGCCGGGCGGCGGCGCTGCCGGGATCGGCGTGCTGGTGGTGGTGGTGTCGGTCATGAACGTCCTCTCCCCGCCGCGCGCGTGACTGGGCGCGGTGTCGCGTGGGCAGGCGGCGGGGTTTCCCCCGCCGCGCAATGGCTACCGCGTCTGTCGTCGTCCGATCAATCGCAGGCCTTCACCGTGCCGGGCTTCACGCCCTGGCAGACGGTGGCCTTCGGCACCCAGCCGGCCTCGATGATCACATCGAGATTGTCCTTGGTGATCGGCACCGGGGTGAGGAAGGTCGAGTTCATCGGCACCTTCTTCGGGCCGTCGGTGAAGGTGGTCGTGCCCTTGACGGCCTTGGGCTCGGTGCCCTTGGCGAGTTCGAGGGCGATCTCCGCCGCGCGCTTGCCGAGCTCGCGCGAATCCTTCCACACCGACACGGTCTGGGTGCCGAGCGCGATGCGGTTCAGCGCCGCGAAGTCGGCGTCCTGGCCGGAGACCGGCACGGAGCCGGCAAGGCCCTGGGCGGCGAGCGCGGCGATGGCGCCGCCGGCGGTGCCGTCATTGGAGGCGACGACGGCGTCGACCTTGTTGTTGTTGGCGGTCAGGAACTGCTCGGCATTGCGCTGGGCGTTGGCCGGCAGCCAGCTGTCGGAATAGGCCTCGCCGACATTCTTGATGTCACCCTTGTCCATCGCGGCCTTGAGCGCTTCCATCTGGCCGGAGAACAGGAAGTCGGCATTGGGATCGGCGGCCGAGCCCTTGATGAAGATGTAATTGCCCTTCGGCTTCACCTTCATCACCTCGGCGGCCTGGATGCGGCCGACCTCCTTGTTGTCGAAGGTGATGTAGTAGGCATAGGGGTTCTCGATCAGCCGGTCATAGCCGACCACCGGGATGCCCTCGTTCTGCGCCTTGGTGATGGCCGGGGCGATGGCGTCGGAATCCTGCGCCAGGATGATCAGCGAGGTGGCGCCCTGGGCGATCAGCGCCTCGACGTCGGAGAGCTGCTTGGAGGCCGAGGACTGGGCGTCGGCGGAGATGTACTTGGCGCCGGCGGCTTCGAGCGCCTTCTTGATCGCGGCCTCGTCGGTCTTCCAGCGCTCTTCCTGGAAGTTCGACCAGCTCACGCCGACGACCGGCTGCTGGGCGTGGGCGGCGCCCACAGCCATCATCGTGCCGAGGGCGACGGCGGAAATCGTCAGTTTAAGCGTCATGCTTTCCTCCCAAAGGGGTGCAACAGGTGGGTGCCGGAGGTTGGGCGCACACTCCCGAAGGGGCGCGCAGGCCTCGGCTCTTTTTCTGACGTCCGGACCTCAATCGAGGCCCGAGCGTCGTCATATTGGCCGGCCTTGGACGGGCCGGCGGTAGGAATTAACCTCGCCCCAGCGGAGCGGTGGAGGTCAAGGTAACAAATCGTGAGCGCGCCGGCTCCTCGCTCTTTGGTCTAAAGCGGCGCTCCACAGCCTGAGTTGCGTACCTCAGATTTTGAGGGCAACATGGCGTCATGTCCAGAGGTGTTTCGCGCATAACCCTGCAAGACGTCGCCCGCGAGGCCGGCGTGTCGCTGGCCACCGCCGACCGCGTGCTCAACGGCCGCGCCGGGGTGCGGGGGGTGACGGCCGAGCGGGTGAAGCAGGCGGTGTCCCGCCTCGGCTACCGCCCGAATCTGGCCGCCGCCCGGCTGGCGCGCGGGGAAACCTACCGTTTCTGCTTCGTGCTGCCGGCTGGCGCCAATGTGTTCATGCGGATGCTCGGCGAGCAGGTGGCGAACACGGCGAGCTGGCTCGCCGCCAACAACGCCTATATCGACACGCTGCGCGTCGACGTGTTCGCCCCCGAGACCCTGGCCACCGCGCTTGAGGGGTTGATGGGCCATTATGACGGGGTGGCCGTCGTGGCGCTCGACCATCCGCGCGTGCGGGCGGCGATCGACGATCTCGCCGCCTCGGGCGTGGCGGTGGTGACGCTGGTGTCGGACGTGCCGTCCTCGCACCGGCTGCATTATGTCGGCATCGACAACATCGCCGCCGGCCGCACCGCCGCCACCCTGCTCGGGCGCTTTGCCGGCGGGCGGCGCGGCTCCATCGGGCTCATCGTCGGCACGCCGGCGCTGCGCGACCATGCCGAGCGGCAGTTCGGCTTCACCCAGGTGATGGCCGGCGAATATGCGGCGCTGAAGGTGCTGCCGGTGCGCGAGAGCCTCGACGAGGACGAGCGCAACGAGGCCATCGTCACGCAGATGCTGCGCGACGTGCCGGACCTCGTCGGCCTGTACAATGTCGGCGCCGGCAATCGCGGCATCGCCGCGGCGGTCTCGGCCGCCAACCGCGCCGGCGACCTCATCTTCATCGGCCACGACCTCACCGACGACACGCGCCGCTTCCTGCTGCGCGGGGTGATGGACGCGGTAATCAACCAGGATGCCGGGCACCAGTCGCGCTCGGCCGCCCGGGTGCTGCTGGCCCATTGCGCCGGCGAGCCGCTGATGAACGAACAGGAACGTATCCGCATCGACATCTTCCTGCGGGACAACCTGCCGTGACGTTTTCTCTCTGTTATGCCGAAAGGGTGTGAGGCATGTATCTCGGCCTCGATATTGGAACCTCCGCGATCAAGGCGGTGCTGGTCGACGACGCGCAGAGCGTCATCGCGACGGCGGAGACGCCGCTGGCGATCTCCCGCCCGCAGCCCGGCTTCAGCGAGCAGAGCCCCGAGGACTGGTGGCAGGCGACGCTCGCCAGCATCGACACGCTGAAGGCCGAGCAGCCCAAGGCGCTCGCCGCCGTGCGCGGCATCGGCCTGTCCGGCCAGATGCACGGCGCGGTGCTGCTCGACGCCTTCGGCAAGGTGCTGCGCCCGGCGATCCTGTGGAATGACGGGCGCTCCTCCGCCGAATGCCGCGAGCTGGAGGAGCGTTTCCCGGCGCTGCACCAGGTCGCCGGCAACCTCGCCTTTCCCGGCTTCACCGCCCCCAAGCTGATGTGGGTGCGCAAGCATGAGCCGGACCTGTTCGCCCGCATGGCGAAGGTGCTGCTGCCCAAGGCCTATGTCGGCTTCCGCCTCACCGGCGAGATGGTCGAGGAGATGTCGGACGCCTCAGGCACGCTCTGGCTCGATGTCGGCCGGCGCGATTGGTCGGACGAAGCGCTGGCGGCGACTGGCATGTCGCGCGAGCACATGCCGCGCCTTGTCGAGGGCAGCGCGGCGGCCGGGCGGATCAAGCCGGAACTGGCGGCGCGCTGGGGCATGGAGAACCCGCCCGTGCTGGCCGGCGGGGCGGGCGACAATGCCGCCGGCGCCATCGGGCTCGGGGCCATCGGGGCCAATGACGCCTTCGTCTCGCTCGGCACCTCGGGCGTCCTGTGGGCGACGACGGACCGCTATGCGCCCAACCCGCAATCGAGCGTGCACGCCTTCTGCCATGCCATTCCCGCCACCTGGCACCAGATGGGGGTGATCCTGTCGGCCGCCTCGGCGCTGGGCTGGTGGGCGAATGTGGCGAAGGAGGCGCCGGGCGACCTGCTGGCGCCGCTGGGCGAGGCGCCCAAGGCACCTGCGCGCGCGACCTTCCTGCCCTATCTCTCCGGCGAGCGCACGCCGCACAACGACACCGCGATCCGCGCCGCCTTTGTCGGCATGGACCATGACACCGGCCGGGACGAGCTGACCCAGGCGGTGCTGGAAGGCGTGTCCTTCGCCTTCAAGGATTGCCTCGACGCACTCTCCGCCGCCGGCACAAGGCTGACCCAGGCGGACGTGATCGGCGGCGGCTCGCGCTCGCGCTTCTGGATCGCGGTGCTGGCCAGCGTGCTCGGCATTCCGCTCAACCGCGTCGAGGACGGCGAGCGGGGCGGGGCCTTCGGCGCCGCGCGCCTCGCCCGCATGGCGGCCACCGGCGAGAGCCCGGCCGAGATCTGCCTGCCGCCGCGCCGCATCGAGACCATCGAACCCGACCCCGTTCTTCAACAGGCCTATGCGGAACGCCACGCGCTCTACAAGGCGCTGTACCCCGCGCTCAAGGGAGTGACCTCATGACTGCCCGCTTCTTTCCTTCCATCGAGAAGCTGACTTACGCCGGCCCCGAGAGCCGCGATCCGCTGGCCTTCCACTGGTACGACAAGGACCGGGTGGTGCTGGGCAAGCGCATGGAGGACCATCTGCGCTTCGCCGTCGCCTATTGGCACAGCTTCACCTGGCCGGGCGGCGACCCCTTCGGCGGCGAAACCTTCCTGCGCCCGTGGATGCACGGCACGGACGAGCTGGCGCTCGCGCGCGCCAAGGCGGATGTGGCGTTCGAGCTGTTCGACATTCTCGACGTGCCGTTCTTCGCCTTCCATGACCGCGACATCGCCCCCGAGGGCAAGACGCTGGCGGAATCCAACGCCAATGTCCGCGCCATCGCCGACATCTTCGCCAAGAAGATGGAGACCTCGAAGACCAAGCTGCTCTGGGGCACGGCCAATTTGTTCTCCAACCGGCGCTTCATGTCGGGCGCGGCGACCAATCCGGACCCGGATGTGTTCGCCTATTCCGCCGCGCAGGTGAAGAACGTGCTGGAAGTGACGCACGAGCTGGGCGGTGAGAACTACGTGCTGTGGGGCGGTCGCGAGGGCTATGAGACGCTGCTCAACACCGATCTGAAGCGCGAGCTCGACCAGATGGGCCGCTTCCTCAATCTGGTGGTCGAGCACAAGCACAAGATCGGCTTCAAGGGCACGATCCTGATCGAGCCGAAGCCGCAGGAGCCGACCAAGCACCAGTATGATTTCGATGTCTCCACCGTCTATGGCCTGCTGTGCCGGGCCGGGCTGGAGAAGGAAGTGAAGGTCAACATCGAGGCCAACCACGCCACGCTGGCCGGCCACAGCTTCGAGCACGAGATCGCCATGGCGGCGGCGCTCGGCATTTTCGGCTCCATCGACATGAACAAGGGCGACGCCCAGTCCGGCTGGGACACCGACCAGTTCCCGACCAATGTCGAGGACACGGCGCTGGCGATGTACGAAATCCTGCGCGCGGGCGGCTACACCACCGGCGGCACCAATTTCGACGCCAAGGTGCGGCGCCAGTCGATCGAACCGGAAGACCTCGTCGTCGCTCACGCCGCCGCCATGGATGTGTGCGCCCGCGCCCTGCTGATCGCCGCCGACATGATCGAGGATGGCGCGCTGCAGAAGGCGGTGGATGAGCGCTATGCCGGCTGGGAGGCGCCCGCGAACAAGGCGATGCTCGCCGCCGACAGCTCGCTGGAGGCGATCGCCGCCCGCGTGGAGGCGGAGGGCCTCGACCCGCAGCCGCGCTCGGGCCGGCAGGAGCGGTTGGAGGCACTGGTGGGTAGCTACCTGCGCTGAGTCCTCGGCCAACTGAGACGCGATCTGCGCCGGTGAGGCCCGGCGCAGATTTCATCACACTGTGATTGACTTGACGTCATTTCCCCCGTTCGATCCCCGTTCAGGGAGCGACCCGTGACTCGGCGGCCCGCCTTGCGCGCGCCACGCCTTCAGAGGGGAAACGACACGATGCCTTTCGGTACGATGAAAGCAGGCTTGCTCGGCGCAGCGCTGGCGATGGCGCTCGCGCTGCCGCTGGCCGGCGCCCAGGCCCAGATGCGCCCGGCGGCGGGCATGGGCAACCAGATCGTCGATGTGCCGGAGAAGCCCGGTTATGTGCCGTCGGCGGACGAGGAGCAGCTGGACCCGGCGTTCCGCCGGCAGCCGGTCTATTTCCGCACCAACGAGCCGCCGGGCACCATCATCGTCCACACCAATGAGCGCTTCCTCTACCTCGTGCTCGGCGACAACCGGGCGCTGCGCTACGGCATCGGCGTCGGGCGCGACGGCTTCCAGTGGGCCGGGCTGCAGAAGGTCAGCCGCAAGTCGGAGTGGCCGGACTGGACCCCGCCGCCGGAAATGATCCAGCGCCAGCCCTATCTGCCGCGCTTCATGGCCGGCGGGCCGGGCAACCCGATGGGCGCCGCCGCGCTCTATCTCGGCTCCACCGTCTACCGCATCCACGGCACCAACATGCCGAACACGATCGGCATGGCGATCTCATCCGGCTGCTTCCGCCTGGTCAATTCCGACGTGCAGGATCTCTATAATCGTGTCCCGGTGGGGACGAAGGTGGTCATCCGGCAGGCGCCGGAACTGTGAGCGCCGCACGTTTGGCCGCTCGCCTTTTGATCGGATCTGGGGGAAAGATGAACAGGATCGCAACCGCGCTGGCCGCCGCCGGTGTACTTCTGACGGCCGGCGTCGCGCAGGCGAACACGCTTGCCGACGTGAAGGCGCGCGGCACGCTGAAATGCGGCGTCAGCCAGGGCCTCGCCGGGTTCTCGGCCAAGGACGACAAGGGGCAGTGGACCGGCTTCGACGTCGATTTCTGCAAGGCGGTGGCGGCGGCGATCTTCGACGATGCGTCGAAGGTCGAGTATGTGCCGCTCTCGGCCGAGGCCCGCTTCCCGGCGCTGCAGAAGGGCGAGGTCGACCTGCTCTCGCGCAACTCGACCTGGACGATGCAGCGCGAAGCCGATCTCGGCCTGCTGTTCGCCGCCGTCTCCTATTATGACGGCCAGGGCTTCATGGTGCCCGCGTCCAAGAACGTGATGGGCGCGCTGGAACTGGGCGGCTCCAAGGTCTGCACCCAGGCCGGCACCACGAGCATCGACAACGTTCAAGACTACTTCAAGCAGAACAAGATGGAGCTGGAGCTGATCCAGCTGCCGACCGTCGACGATGTCGTCAAGGCCTATGCCGACGGCACGTGCGACGTGCTGACCACGGACGTGTCGCAGCTCTATGCCCTGCGGCTGAAGCTCGCCAAGCCGGCGGACTATGTCGTGCTGCCCGACGTCATCTCCAAGGAGCCGCTCGGCCCCGTGGTGCGGCAGGGCGACGACAACTGGCTCAACATCGTCAAGTGGAGCTTCTACGCGCTGGTGAATGCCGAGGAACTCGGCATCAGCACCGCGACGCTCGACCAGGCGGCAAAGTCGGAAAAGCCTGACGTGAAGCGCTTCGTCGGCTCGGACGGCGCCTATGGCGAGAAGCTGGGCCTGACCCCGGACTGGGCGATGCGGATCGTCGGAAGCGTCGGCAATTACGGCGAGGTGTTCGAGCGCAATATCGGCGCGCAGTCGCCGCTCGGCATCCCGCGCGGCATCAACCAGCTGTGGAGCGCCGGCGGCATCCAGTACGCGCCGCCGATCCGCTGAGGCCGGCACGTTCCAAACGGCATCCCGGAACGGCCGTCAGGCCGTATCCGGGATGACGACCTTTGACCCAGCTATTGCCCCCGCCACTGCGCCGGGCGCTTGGCGAGGAACGATTCGACGCCTTCGCGGAAATCGGCGCTGCCATAGATCTCCCGCACCAGATCGGCATCAGGGGCCTGCGGGTCACAGGCGAGGCGCGACAGCATCTGCTTGGTGACGCGCAAGGTCAGCGGCGCATTGCCGGCGATCCGCCCGCACAATTCCTCCAGCGCCGCGTCGATCGCGTCCGGCGCATGGATCGCGACATAATCCCGGGGCATTTCCTCAGCGGTCGGCATCTCGGCGGCGAGCAGCATGCGGCGCACCAGGCTGATGCCGAGCGTGGCGACGAGGCGCTGCAGGTTCGAGGCGGAGAGGCAATTGCCCAACGTGCGGGCGATCGGCACGCCGAAGCGTGCGCCCGGCGTGGCAAGCCGGAAGTCGCAGGCATTGGCGATCGCCATGCCGCCACCCGCCGCCCAGCCCTCGACCACGGCGATGGTCGGCACCGGCACCTGCTCCAGCAGGCTCACATACTGGTCGACCTTCTCCTCATAGGCGATGCCATCCGCGCCGGAGGCAAAGGCGCGGAACTGCTCGATATCGGTGCCGGCGACAAAAGCCCGGCCGCCGGCGCCGCGCAGCACGGCGACACGGATGGACGGGTCGGCGGCGATGGCCGCGCAGGCCTGCGCCATCTCCTCATACATCCGCCAGGTCATCGCGTTGCGGGCAGTGGGGCGATCGAAGACGAGGCGCGCGACCGCGCCCTCGCGCGCGAAGTGGACGCGGCCTTCACTCGGCGCGGCGGTGTTTTCGACAGGGGCGGCGAGGCTCATGGCGCAAAGGCTCCGCGGGCGGCCAGCGCCTCCACGGCGGCGGCGTCGAGGCCGATCTCGCTCAGCACCTCGTCCGTGTGCTGGCCGAGCAGGGGAGGATGGCGGGTCACTTGCTGCGGCGTGCCGGTGAGTTTCACCGCAAAGCCGATATTGGAGACGGTGCCCTCATGGGGATGGTCGATCTCCATCCGCATCTGCCGGTGCTGGCCGTGCTCGCTCTCGAAGGCTTCCGGGTAGGTGTACATGGTGCCGGCGGGGATGCCGACGGCCAGCAGGCTCTCCACCCATTCGTCCGAGGTGCGGGTGACGAAGCTTTTCTCCAGTTCCTCGATCAGTTCCTCGCGATGGGCGAGGCGGTCGGGGTTGGTCCTGAAGCGCGGGTCTTCCGCCAGTTCCGGCCGGGCGAGGGTTTCGCAGAGCTGGAGCCAGAGCTTCTGGTTGGTGGCGCCCATGACGAAATAGCCGTCCCTGGACTTCACCGCCTGGTAGGGCGCGCTCATCCGGTTGGCGGTGCCGAGCGGAATCGGCTGCGTGCCCCGGCCCCAATATTCCGAAATGTCCCATACCGAGAAGGCGAGTGCCGCCTCGAACAGCGAGGCGTCGATATACTGACCCTCGCCGGTGTTCTTGGCGCCGATATAGGCACCGAGCACGGCATAGGTGGCGAACAGGCCGCAGCCGATATCGGCCACCGGCACGCCGGCCTTGACAGGCGGGCCGCCGGGATGGCCGGTGACGCTCATCACGCCGGACATGGCCTGCGCCATCAAATCAAAGCCCGGCCGCCCGGCCCAGGGGCCGGTCTGGCCGAAGCCGGAGATGGAGGCGTAGACGAGGCGGGGATTGTACTTGGCCACCGTCTCATAATCGCATTTCAGCTTCTTCATCACGCCCGGCCGATAGTTCTCGACCAGGATATCGGCGGTCTTCACAAGCTCGTAAAAGGCTTCGCGGCCGGCCTCGCTCTTCAGGTTGAGGACGACCGACCGCTTGTTGCGGTTCATGTTGAGGAAGCCCATCGAGTCGGGGCCCTTCATCTTGAAGCCCATGGCGCCACGCGTCTGGTCGCCGGTGCCGGGCGGCTCGATCTTGATGACGTCGGCGCCGAGATCGCCGAGCAGCATGCAGCTATAGGGGCCGGCCATCACCTGGCTGACATCGAGCACCCGCACGCCGGCGAGCGGCAGCGGGCGGACGTGGGGGGCTTGCGTCGCGGTTGAGGTGTCGCCGATCGGCTCTCGAACATCGCTCATCGGTTTTCCTTTCTGCGAGCCACGCTCGCATTAGCAATCAATAATTACAGATCGACCGCCTGGCGGGCGCTTCGGAAGGCGAGCGATCAGGAATCGCGGAGAGCGGCCAGGCGTCCGGCGCGCGGGGAGGGGGGCTTGTCGGCGTCGGCGCGCTCTTCCGCCTCGCGGCGCTTGGCCGCCTGGCTGCGCTCAATGAAGGCGCGGGCAATGCCGGCGGTGGTGCCGGTGACATGCCGCTCCATCAGCGCGCCGAGTCGCGGGGCGTCGCGCGCCTCCAGCGCCTCGATCATCGCCTTGTGCTCCTCCACCGCCGCCGCCCAGTGGTAGCGGCTCTTGCGCACGACGAAGCGGCAGGCATGGATGCGGGTGAGGATCTGCTGGTAATAGGCCGACAGCGTCGCATTGCCGGCGATGGCGAAGAAGGCTTCGTGGATCAGCCGGTTATGGCGCAGATACTCCGCCTCCTCGTCTTTCTCGAAATGCCCCATCATCGCGTCGTGCAGGGTCCGTACGCGGGCGATGTCGGCATCGGAGGCGCGGGCGCAGGCGAGCATGCCGGCAAGGCGCTCCAGCGACGCCATGATTGGGAAAAGCTCCTCGATCTGCTCCTCGGTGATGCGGGCGACGATGGCGCCGCGATGCGGCAGGATCTGCAGCACGCCCTCGGCCGCCAGCACCTTCAGCGCCTCGCGGATCGGCGTGCGCGACACACCGAAGCGCTCGCAGAGCTGTTCTTCCGGCACCTTGTCGCCCGGCTGCAGCTCGCCCTGCAGGATCATCTCGCGCAGCGGCGCCACCAGCGATTCATGCAGGGAATGGCGGACGATCGTGGAGGCGGGCATGCGATGGTCCTCAGGCAGGTCGGTGCCCCAGCTGCGTCCTCGACGTTGAAAGCCGGCGCCGGGTCCGGCACGGCGCTCAGGCCCCGACCGAGCGGGTGGATACCGTTTTCTAGCGCATTCAGGCGATCTCATCAATAATTACGGATGCAGCGCGTCGCCGCCGGACGGGAGCCGGGCTCAGCCCGGCCGCTGCGCCGGTGCCGCCTCCGGGGCGCCGCTGCGCCGGTCGAACGCGGCCTGGGCCTCAGCGATCTCGGCGAGATTGGCCTGCGCCCACTGCCCGAGCGCCATGACAGGCTCGCGCAGCGAATGACCGAGCGGCGTCAGCTCGTAATCCACGCGGGGCGGGATGGTGGGGAAAACCGTGCGCGCGACCAGCCCGTCGCGCTCCAGCCCGCGCAAGGTGAGGGTGAGCATGCGCTGGGAAATGCCGTCCACCATCCGCTTCATCTCGTTGAAGCGGCGCGGGCCGCCGGCCAGCAGCATGACGATGAGCACGCTCCATTTGTCGCCGATGCGCGCCAGCACGCGGCTGACGGCGAGGCAGCCTTCGGTGTGGAAAGGGGGATGTTCCTCAGTCACGTGCCTGTGCCTCAGGTTCAGCGATGTGCGTTCTTGTGCACGATACGAACAGGCACGTAATTAGTCCAGGTTACAAATCGTAACTAGAAACGAACGGTCGCCCTCATGTCCAGCACGACGCTTCTGCACCTCGATTCCTCCATCCTCGGCGATCATTCGGTGAGCCGGCAGGTCAGCGCCGCCATCGTGGCGCGGCTGACGGCGACCGATCCCACGCTGCGTGTGGTCTATCGCGATCTCGCCGCCGACCCGCTGCCGCACGCCACGCCCGCTTCCATGCCGGCCGATCACCCGCTGTCCGGTGGCAAGGGTGATGCGGCGAGCCAGCAGGCGCTCGACGATTTCCTCGCCGCCGACATCGTGGTGGTGGGCGCGCCGATGTATAACTTTTCGGTTCCCACCCAGCTGCGCGCCTGGATCGACCGCATCCTCGTGCCGGGCAAGACCTTCGCCTATGGCGCCGGCGGCGCGGTCGAGGGGCTGGCCAGGGGTAAGCGGGTGATCGTGGCGCTGGCGCGCGGCGGCAGTTACGCCGATCCGTCCTTCGCCGCCGTGGCCGAGCACGCCGAGACCTATCTGCGCTGGGTGTTCGGCTTCATCGGGGTCGAGCCCGAATTCATCATCGCCGAGGGCATCGCCGCCGGCCGGCGCGAGGCGGCGCTGGAAGGCGCGCTGAAGAGCGCGGCCGAACTGAAGGCGGCGTGAGGCGGCACTGAGCGTCGCTCTTTGAGGCGTCATCCCGGCCGAAGGCGCAGCCGCAGGGCCGGGAAGCGCACCCACATGAAAACGCTCCCGGACGGCCTCCGGCCGTCCGGGATGACGCGGCGTGGCGACAGGTCTATTCGGCGGCGCGGGCGAGGTCTTCGAGCGATTCATGCACCATCGCCGCCTTGTGGCGGAGATGCAGCTTGAGGATGGCGCCGAGGCGGACGCCGTCGCGGGCGCGGAGCGCGGCCATCATCTCCTCATGGTCCTCCACCGCCTCGCGCCAGCGGTCGCTGGACTTCTGGGCGACGAAGCGCACCGCGTGGATGCGGACCATCAGCGTCTGGTAGAGCTGGGTCAGGGCGGTGTTGCCGGCCATGTCGAAGAAGGCTTCGTGGATGCGCCGGTTGAGCCGGAGATAGGCGGCGGGGTCGCTGGCGCGGTAGTGCACCAGCATCTGGTCATGCAGCGCCTGCACGGCGGCGATATCGGATTCGGAGGCGCGGGCGCAGGCGGCCTCGCCGGCCAGCGCTTCCATCGCGCCCATGATCGGGAAAAGCTCGTCCACCTCGTCCGGCGAGACCCGGGCGACGCTGGCGCCGCGATTGGGCGAGAGAATCACCAGCCCCTCATTGGCCAGCACCTTCAGCGCCTCGCGCAGCGGGGTGCGGGAGACGCCGAAGCGCTGGCACAGCGCCTGCTCGGATATCTTGTCGCCAGCCTTCAGGTCGCCGCGCATCAGCATGTCGCGCAGCTGTGCCGCCAGCTCGTCATGCAGGCTGCGCCGGGGAATGATGGCCGTATCCGACGTCGCCATTAGGCGCATCTCCAGGTCGCCGCGCGTGGCGACGCGGCAGGCGGTATCTCCACCCCCCTTAAATCGCTCCAGCCGGCGGATTTCGCAAGTCGACGAACTTCGCATGCCGGCTGGAGCGTGTTGCCTTACGCGGCGGCGCTCAGCGTGTCGCGGGCGCAGTCGGCGAGGTAGTCCATCGCCGCCTGTGCGCCGCCCTTCTTGTGGGGGACGCCGGCGACCGACAGGCCCATCTCGACGCCCGAGAGTGCACCGAGCATGGTCAGGTCGTTGGTGTCGCCGAGATGGCCGATGCGGAACACCCGGCCGGACAGCTTGGTGAGGCCGGTGCCGAGCGACATGTCGAAATGGTTCAGCGTCTTCTCGCGGAAGGCGTCGGCGTCGTGGCCCTCGGGCATCAGCACGGCGGTCAGCGAGGACGAATAGTATTTCGGATCGCGGCAGAGCACTTCCAGCCCCCAGGCGCGCACGGCGCGGCGGGTGGCCTCGGCGTGGCGGTCATGGCGGGCGAAGACGTTGTCCAGCCCTTCCTCATGCAGCATGTCGATCGCCTCGGCGAGGCCGTAGAGCAGGTTGGTGCCGGGGGTGTAGGGGAAATAGCCCTTGGCGTTGTGCGGCAGCTGCTCCTCCCACGACCAGAACAGCTTGGGCATGGAGGACTTGCGCGCCGCCGCCAGCGCCTTGTCGGAAATGGCGTTGAAGGAGAGGCCCGGCGGCAGCATCAGGCCCTTCTGGGAGCCTGATACGGTGACGTCGACGCCCCATTCGTCGTGGCGGAAGTCGATCGAGGCCAGCGAGGAGATGGTATCGACCAGCAGCAGCGCCGGATGGCCGGCATTGTCGATCGCCTTGCGAACCTCGGGGATGAGCGAGATGCAGCCGGTCGAGGTCTCGTTATGGACGACGCAGACCGCCTTGATCTCGTGGGCCTTGTCCTCGCGCAGCCGCGCCTCGATGGCGTCGGCATCGGCGCCGATGCGCCAGTCGGAGGCGATGAACTCCGGGTGCAGGCCGAGCTTGATCGCCATGTTCTTCCACAGCGTGGCGAAATGGCCGGTCTCGAACATCAGCACCTTGTCGCCGGGCGAGAGCACGTTGGCGAGGGCGGCTTCCCAGGCGCCGGTGCCCGAGGCGGGGTAGATGATGACCGGGTTGTCGGTCTTGAAGATGGTCTTCATGCCGTCCAGCACGCGCTTGCCGAGCTTCTGGAACTCGGGTCCGCGATGGTCGATGGTCGGCATGTCCATCGCGCGCAGGATGCGGTCGGGCACCGGGGTCGGCCCCGGAATCTGCAGGAAATGACGACCCGCGACCCGGGCGGCATTGCTGGACATTGGTCTTCTCCCTTGGTCGGCGCGCTGCTGGTGGCGCCTCTTCACGGATGCGAGCGGGTAGCAGGCGATGGCCCGCTTCGGCGTCCCATCTTGCATAAATGAATTATGAATGCAAAATGCGTTTAAGTCCATCGCGGCGCGACGGCGCTAGAGAGACGGGCGTGAGGGAGTGAGCACATCATGGCGGCACGGCTGACGCCCGGACTGGAGCGACGTCTGAAGGCGGAAGTTTCGGGAGACGTGTGGTTCGACCGTTTCAATCGCGGGCGCTATGCCACCGACGCCTCTTTTTACCAGATCATGCCGCTGGGTGTCGTGGTGCCGCGCACGACGGAGGAGGCCGAGCGCGCTATCGCGCTCGCCCGCGCCGAGGGCATTCCGGTCACCCCGCGCGGCGGCGGCACCTCGCAATGCGGCCAGACGATCAATGATTCGCTCGTCATCGACGGGTCCAAGCACCTCAACCGCATTCTCGAACTCGATGTGGCGCATCGGCGCTGCGTGGTCGAGCCGGGCATTGTGCTCGACGACCTCAACCGGGCGCTGAAGAAGCACGGGCTGTGGTTTCCGGTGGATGTCTCCACCGCCTCGCGCGCCACCATCGGCGGCATGGCCGGTAATAATAGCTGCGGCGGGCGCTCGCTGCGCTACGGCACGATGCGCGACAATGTGCTCTCGATCGACGCCATGCTGGCCGACGGCGCCAAGGCGCATTTCGGCGCCATCGACCACAATCTGTCGAGCCTGCCGCCGGATTCGCCGCTGGCGCCGCTCGCCCGCGACCTGTTCGATCTCGGCGCTCGCGAGGCGGCGGAAGTGGCGGCGCGCTTCCCCTCGGTGCAGCGCCGCGTCGGCGGCTATAATCTCGACGCGCTGGTGCCGAACCCGGCCGGCAGCAACCTCGCCCATATCCTCGTCGGCTCCGAGGGCACGCTCGCCTATTCCACCCGGATCGAGCTGAAGCTCTGGCCGCTGATCGGCAAGAAGGTGATCGGCGCCTGCCATTTCGGCAGCTTCTACCAGGCGATGGACGCCGCCCAGCACCTCGTAAAGCTCAAGCCCATCGCGGTCGAGCTGGTGGATTCCACCCTGCTGGCGCTGGCCGGCGAGATCCCGATGTTCCAGGCGACGCTGAAGCAGTTCGTGCGCGGCACGCCCGACGCTATCCTGCTGGTCGAGTTCGCCGAGGACGAGGCGGAGAATGAGCGCCGGCTGAAGCTGCTGGAAGACACGATGGGCGATCTCGGCTTCGGCTGGGACCGCGAGGGCGCCCGCTGGGGCGGCGTGGTGAGCGTGCGCGAGGCCGGGCTGCAGGCGGCGATCGCCGATGTGCGCACCTCCGGCCTCAACATCATGATGTCGATGAAGCAGGCGGGCAAACCCGTCTCCTTCGTCGAGGACTGCGCCGTGCCGCTGCCGCATCTCGCCGACTACACGGCGCGGCTCACCGAGGTGTTCGAGCGCAACGGCACCAAGGGCACCTGGTACGCCCACGCCTCCGAGGGCTGCCTGCATGTGCGCCCGGTGCTGAACCTGCGCTTGGAGAAGGACGTGAAGGCGATGCGCGCCATCGCCGAGGAAGCCTTCGCCATGGTGCGCGAGTACAAGGGCTCGCATTCCGGCGAGCATGGCGACGGCATCGTGCGCTCGGAATTCCACGAGACCATGTTCGGCAGCCGGCTGGTGCATGCCTTCGAGGAGGTGAAGGACCGGTTCGACCCGAACGGGCTCTACAACCCCGGCAAGATCGTCCGGGCGCCGAAATTCGACGATCGAAGCCTGTTTCGCTACGCCCCGGACTACAAGGTGGCGCCGATCACGGCGGCGCTCGACTGGTCCGGCTATTCCGGCGAGGGCGGCGGCCTGCAGGGCGCCATCGAGATGTGCAACAACAATGGCGCCTGCCGCAAGGCGGTGGGCGGCGTGATGTGCCCGAGCTACCGCGTCACCCGCGATGAGAAGGACGTGACGCGCGGGCGCGCCAACACGCTGCGCCTCGCCCTTTCCGGCCGGCTCGGCCCCGACGCGCTCGCCTCCGACGAGATGATGGAGACGCTGAAGCTCTGCGTCTCCTGCAAGGGCTGCCGGCGCGAATGCCCGACCGGCGTCGACATGGCCAAGATGAAGATCGAGGCGCTGGCGGCGCGGGCGAAGGCGAAGGGCATCACCCTGCACCAGCGCCTGGTCGCCTATCTCCCCCATTATGCCGGCCTCGCCTCGCGGGTGCCGTGGCTGCTGAACCTGCGGGACAGGCTGCCGGGGGCGGCGAAGTTCTCGGAAGTTCTCGCCCAGTTCAGTGCCCGTCGCTCGCTGCCGCGCTGGCGGGCGGACGCGTTCCGCGAGGACGCGGTGGCGTTCGGGCCGGAGGGCGGGCGCGAGGTGGTGCTGTTCGCCGACACCTTCAACCGCTGGTTCGAGAAAGAGAACATCGTCGCCGCGCTGGAGGTGCTGACCGCTGCGGGCTACCGCGTGCACATGCCGCGCCCGGTGGACGGCAAGAAGCGTGCGCTGTGCTGCGGGCGCACGTTCCTCTCCGCCGGGCTGGTCGATGAGGCCAAGGCCGAGGCGCGGCGGGTGCTGGAGACCTACGCTCCGTTCGTGGCGCGTGGCGTGCCGGTGGTGGGGCTGGAGCCGAGCTGCCTGCTCGCGTTCCGCGACGAGCTGCCCTCGCTGCTGCCGGGGGAGGGAGCGCAGACGCTTGCCGCCCATGCGCTGCTGATCGAGGAATTCATCGCCCGCGAGATCGACGCCGGGCGGTTCGACCTGCCGCTGGCCCCGCTGGCCGAGAAGGCGCTGCTGCACGGCCATTGCCACCAGAAGAGCTTCGGCGCCATGGGCGCGGTGGAGAAGGCGCTGCGGCTGGTGCCGGGGCTGCAGGTGGAGACGGTGGAATCGAGCTGCTGCGGCATGGCGGGGGCCTTCGGCTATCACTCGGAGACCATCGACATCTCGCTCGCCATGGCCGAGCTGTCGCTGCTGCCGGCGGTGCGCAAGGCGGAGCCGGGCACGCTGGTCGTTGCCGACGGCACCTCCTGCCGCCACCAGATCCATGACGGCGCCAACCGCGACGCCGTGCATGTGGTCGCCGTGCTGGCGCAGAGCCTCGCGGCGGCGCGGGCGGGAGCGCCAGCGCGCCAGCTGCAGGCGGCGGAGTAGAGCCACACGCCAGACTGCCTGTCCTGCCAAGGCCCCCCGCACTCGTCATGCGGGGGGCCTTTTGCGTTGCGGCTGGCTTCCGCCGCCCGGCAGGCAAAGAAAAACCTCCCCGGTGGGCACCGGGGAGGCTGGGGTATCCGGCGCAATCGGCCGTCAATTGGTTGGCATGGCGCCAATCGAGGGGTCGCCATAGAACCACTGCGTCGGCGCCAGGGCGAACCAGGGCACATAGGTGCAGATCATCAGCACCACCAGCAGCACGAACAGGAAGCCGAGATTGGCCTTGGTGGTCTGCCAGATGTCCGATTTGGCGATCGAGCAGGCGGCGATGAGCACCGAGGCGACGGGCGGCGTCTGCTGGCCGATGGCGAGGTTCAGCGTCAGCACCAGGCCGAAATGCACCGGGTCGATGCCGACCTGCTGGATCAGCGGCAGGACGATGGGGACGGTGAGGATGATCGCCGCCGCCGAGTGCAGGAACATGCCGAGGATGAGGAACAGGATGTTCAGCAGCAGCAGCACGAGGTAGGGGTTGGTGGTGAAGTCGGCGATCGAGCTTGCGAGCGCCTGCGGCACCCGGCTCTCGGTGAGGAACACGCCGACCAGCGCCGAGGAGGCGACCAGCAGCATCACCACCGCCGTCTGCAGCGCGCCGTCGACGAGAGCGCGGTAGAGCGCGGTGAAACTCAGCTCGCGATAGACCACGATGGCGATGAACAGTGCCGCGCACACCGCGACCGCCGCGCCCTCTGTGGCGGTGACGAAGCCGCCGAAGATGCCGCCGAGGATGACGACCGGCAGCATCAGCGCCCACAGGGCTTCGCGGAACGCCGTCACCAGCCGGCTCCAGGCGAAGCGCTGCTCGACGGGGAAGTCGTTCTTCACCGCGTAGTACCAGCTCGCCAGCGCGAGGCCGGCGCCGCCGAGCAGGCCGGGCAGCAGGCCGGAGATGAACATCTTCACCACCGACACCTGCGCCATGACCGCGTAGAGGATCATCGGGATGGAGGGCGGCAGGATGATCGCCAGGCTGGCCGAGGAGGACGAGATGGCGGCGGCGAACTCCTTGCTGTAGCCCCGGCTCTTCATGGCCGGGATCAGCAGCGAGCCCAGCGCGGCGACGCCGGCCACGGCCGAGCCGGAAATCTCGGCGAAGAACATCGACGAGCCGATCGTCACCATGGCGAGGCCGCCGCGCACGAAGCCGAGCATGGCGGAGGCGAGGTTGATCAGCCGCCGCGAGATCGACGACGAATTCATGATGCCGCCCGCCAGGATGAACAGCGGAATGGCAAGAAGCGGGAAGTTGGTGGCGCCCTCGAACATGACCAGCGCCACATTCGGCAGCATGTCGCCGCCCTGCGTCGCCCAGATGGCGATGACCGCCACCATGCCGAGCGCTACCGCGATCGGCACGTTCAACAGCACCATGCCGAACAGGCCGAGGAACATCAAACCCATCGTGCTGCTCATCGGGAGGTGCCTCCGCTTGCCGGGGTCTCTTGAATGGTTTCGAGCGCTTCCTTCAGCTCGTGATCCTCGAAGCCGGAACCGCGCGCGGCGGCCAGCACCTCGGGAAAGCGCATCAGTTCGGCGATGATGAACAGCACCGCCGTGATCGGGATCACCGACTGGGTGACGACCAGCGACACGTTCGGCAGCGAGACCAGCGTGCTGCCCTGGAGGATGTCGAGCACCTCAAGGCCGGTGACGGTGAGGATGACGAAGAAGACCAGCACGATGATCTCCGCCAGGATGGTGCTGGCGACCCGCAGCGAGGGCGGGAAGGCGTTGACGATGCCGGGGAAGCCGATATGGGCGCCGCGCAGGGCGGCCAGGGCGCTGCCGTAATAGGTCAGCCAGCACAGGCCGATCGAGGCGACCTCGTCGTACCAGACCAGTGACAGGCCGGCGGCCCGGAACACGAAGCCGAGCACGATGATGACGGTGAGGGCCGCCATCAGCACTGCGGCGATGATTTCCAAGATCCGGTCGTAGGATCTTCTGAGTGCGAGCATGTGCCTGTTCCACGGGCGCGGGGGCTCGGCCGCGCGTTCTGTAAGGAGCGGGGGGAGGGTCGTGCGGCGTTCCGGCCGGCGCGCCGTCTGGCTGCCGGCCGGACGTGGGCTCAGGAGCCCTTGCCGAGGGCGAGGGAGTCGTCGACCAGCTTCTGGCCGCCCGGCACTTCCTTCGCGAACTCCTCATAGACGGGCTTGGACGCTTCGATGAAGGCGGCCTTGTCGACCTCGTTCACCTGCATGCCGGCTGCCTTGAGCTTGCCGAGAAGCTCGTCATCGAGCTTGGCCGCGATTTCAAGCGCGACTGGCTGCATCTCGACAGCGGTCTCGGCGAGCGCCTTCTGCACGTCCGGCGGCAGCTTGGACCAGCTGCGCCCGGCGGTGACATAGGCCGGCGTGTAGACGTGGCCGGTCATCGACAGGTACTTCTGCACTTCCTGGAAGCGCGAGGGGTAGATCTGGGCCAGCGGGTTCTCCTGGCCGTCCATCACCCCGGTCTGCAGCGCGACGAACACTTCCGACAGCGCCATCGGGCTCGGCGTGGCGCCATAGGCCTGGAACATCCGCACCCGCCACACGCCCTGCGGCACGCGCAGCTTGATGCCCTTGAGGTCCTCGGGCTTGTTGACCGGCCGGGTGTTGTTGGTGACGTGGCGAATGCCGTTCTCCCACACGCCGATGATCTCGTAGCCCTTTTCCTTGGCGATCGGGACCAGCACGGGAGTGATGACGGCGTCGCGGATCTTGGCCGCGTGGTCGCGGTCCTTCACCAGATAGGGCATCTCGAACACGCCGAACTCCGGCGCGACCGTCGTCATCACGGTCGAGGGGAGGGCGAGGTCGACGGTGCCGAGCTTCAGCTTCTTCAGCAGTTCGGTGTCGCCACCGAGCTGGCTGGAGCCATAGACGGTGACATGGGCCTTGTCCCCAAGCTTGGCATTGGCGCGCTTGGCGAATTCCTGCGAGGTCTGGTCGAACAGCGAACCAGGCTCGCCCACATGGCCCAGCTTGATCTCGATAGGCGCGGCCGCCGCGCTGGCGGCAAGCAAGAGTGTGCCGGCAATCGCCGACACGATTCGCGTGATGCGGATCATGGCATGCTCCTTTGGGTTTCCTCGTGCCCGGTTTTCCGGTGCTTTTCTCTCGCGCGGCCTGGTCGGGGACCGACGCCCGACGGGCGTCGGCGGTCCTCGGCAAAACCGAACTATGAATTATGAATGCAAAAATTCGCCGTCATGGCAAGGCGAGACTTGACGCTTCCGCCGCGAAAGGCACAGTCGGGGCCCGAAAAACACGCCCAATGCAGGGGAAACGCATGCCCGATCTCAGCCTCATTGCCGCCCAGACCATCCTGTCCACCGCGCTTGGCCATTGCCGGGCCGGCAATTTCAAGCCGATGGCGGTGGTCGTGCTCGATGCGCGCGGCGCGGTGAAGGTCTCGGCGGCGGAGGACGGCACCAGCCTGAAGCGCTTCGAGGTCGCCCATGGCAAGGCCTATGGCGCGCTCTCGCTCGGCATGGGTTCGCGCTCCATTTTCAAGCGGGCGAAGGAGCAGGCCTTCTTCGTCGCCGCCGTCAGCCATCTCGCCGGCGGGGCGCTGGTGCCGGTGCCGGGCGGCGTGCTGATCCGCGACGGAGCGGGCGAGGTAATCGGCGCGGTCGGCATCTCCGGCGATACGTCGGAGAATGACGAGGCGGCGGCAAGCGCCGGCATCGCGGCGGCGGGCTTTGTCGCCGACCCCGGCGCCGACTGACACGTCGACGGGACGTCCATACCGGCTAGCGAAGGCGCGCGGGAACTCCGCGCGCCTTCATGCGTTAGGATGGTCGAGGGCCCTTGCCGCGGCCATTCTGAACGCTTGTTCAGAAATCTGTCTGACTTCAGCAGGTTTCGTTCAGCGAGCATTCATCGGCAGACCGTTATTACATCAGCAACGGTCAATATAACGGAGGAATGCTACGATGAAAAAGCTCTCTATTGCCATTGCTGCCGCTGCGATGGTGTTCACATCTACCGTCGCGCCGGTGATGGCGTTGCCAATCGTGCCGCAGGCCGTGGCGCCGCTCGCCATTGCGCCGCTTGCCGCGGCCAACCCGGTTGCTGAGGTGGAAAACGTCCAGTACCGCCCGAACAACCGCCGCGCCTATCGGCAGGGCTATCGCCAGGGGAACCGCCAGGGCTATCGCCAGGGCGCGCGCCGTGGGTATTGGCGCCAGGGTGGCAACCATTATTACAATGGTCACCGCGGCTACAATTATTACCGCCCCGGCTACCGTCAGTATAATGGCTGGTATTTCCCTGCGGGCGCCTTCGCGGCTGGCGCGATCCTCGGCGGTGTGCTTGGCGCAGCGGCCAATCAGCCCTCGCAGAGCTATTCCGGCGGTGGCGGTCACGTGCAGTGGTGCGCCAACCGCTATCGGTCGTACCGGGCCTCGGACAACACGTTCCAGCCCTATAACGGCCCGCGCCAGCAGTGCGTCTCTCCGTGAGCCAACCGCGCTAACGGTAAAGGAAAGCCCGGCTTGCGCCGGGCTTTTTCTTTGCGTCACACTTTTTCGGTTATTCGAGATTGTTGTGGTAGCGGGAGAGGGACTTGAACCCCCGACCCCAGGATTATGATTCCCGTGCTCTAACCAGCTGAGCTACCCCGCCACAACAAACCGGCCCACCCATCGGGTGACGGCCGACCTGCGAAGTGGCGCGATATAAGGAAGCGGCCCGGACGGTGTCAAGGCGGGAAAGCGCGTTGCCCCCGACGGCTTCATCCAGAACCTTCACCAATGGGCCGGCGCGGGCCGGCCTTCCAGCACTTCGCCAAGGCGACGGCGTGTGGCCGGGGTGGTGTCCGGCGGCAGGGCGGACGGGGCGAAGAAGCCGATTTCGGCGATCTCGCGATTCGGCACCCGGACCTCGCCCCGCGCGAAGTGGGTGACGACATACACCGCGACATGGTCGCGCGCCCCCAGATTGAGGTTCAGCAGCAGGCCATGGAAGCGCGGCGGTGCCGTCGGGGTGACGGCGGTTTCCTCCGCGAGCTCGCGCAGAACGGCGGCCTCGGCCGTCTCGCCGGCATCGACCGCGCCGCCCGGCAGGTGCCAGCCCGGCACATAGGTGTGGCGCAGCAGCAGCACGGCACCGTCGGCGTCGATCACCACCGCGCGCACGCCGAGCGTGACGCCCCGCGTCCAACGTCCCCACAGGTGGACAAGGCGCACCAGAAGCCGCCGCGAGGCCGGCATGGGTGTGGGCGGCCGACCGGGAGGACTGGCGAAAGCGTGACCGCCAGCGCTTTCCTTTCCCCTCTCCGGACTGATAAGGAAACCCCCGTGTTTGTCCTTGCCCATGTCACCGACGCTCATCTGGGACCGCTGCCGCGCGCTCGCTTCGCCGAGCTGGCCGGAAAGCGGGCGCTTGGCGTGCTCAACTGGCGGCGCGGCCGCCAGCACCGTTTTTCCATTGCCACGATCGACCTGCTGGTCGACGACATCAAGGCGATGGCGCCCGATCATATCGCGGTGACGGGCGACCTGGTGAATGTCGGCCTCGCGGCGGAATTCGCCACCGGGTTGAATTTCCTCAAATCGCTCGGCCAGGGGCCGGATGTGACGGTGGTGCCGGGCAATCACGATGCCTATGTGCGCTCCACCGCCCATCATTCGCTGCTCAACTGGGGCGACTATATGCGCGGCGACGGCGTCAATGGCGACGTGACCGACGAGAGCGCCTTCCCCTTCGTGCGACGGCGCGGCGATGTGGCGCTGATCGGCGTCTCCAGCGCCATCCCCACCCATCCCTTCATGGCCACCGGCAAAGTCGGGCGGGCGCAGCGCGAGCGGCTGGGCGCGGTGCTGGATGGGCTGGGCGCGGAGGGGCTGTTTCGCGTGGTGATGATCCATCACCCCCCGGCGGGCATCCGCGCCGGCCACAAGCGGCTGATCGACGAGGTGGCGGTGCGCGATGTGCTCGCCCGCCATGGCGCCGAGCTGGTCATCTGCGGCCATGACCATGTGCCGATGGTCGAGATGATCCCCGGGCCGAATTCCGGACTGATCCCCGTCGTCGAGGCGCCGTCCTTCGCCGCCGGGCCGGAAGACCGGCACTGGCCGGGCGGCTATCACCTCTACCGCATCGAGCGGGTTGGCGAGGCGGGTTTCCCCTGGCGCTGCACCATGGAGGCGCGCGGCTTCCAGCGCGGCGAGACCACGGTGGCGGCACGCAGCACGCGGGTGCTCACCGAAGCCATAAGCGGTCGGTGACTTCGGGGTAGAAAATCGCGAGCGCCGCCATGGCGAGCGCCCCGAGGACCAGCCCGAGCAGGAAAGGCAGGACGCTGCCGTGCCGGGCTTCTGCCGCAGCGGGTGCGGCGGCAGCGGGGTGATGAGGCGCGGGATGCGGCACGGCGGCCTCGATCTCCGGCGGCGCGCCGACGCTGACCATCGCCTGCTCCCGGGCGATCAGGCGGCGGGCGATGTAGCGCGTCACCGCATCGACAATGTCGTTCGGGTTGGTGCTCTCGGCCAGCACATGGCGGCCGGAGCGCGTGTCCTGCAGGAAGCGGTAGGTGCGCCGGTCGCGGGCCAGCGTCACATGCGCCACCATGTCGATGAACAGGCGCGGAATTTCCCCGGGCATCAGGCCGCGGTCGAACAGGTCGACATGCTCCAGGGGCACCTGGGCGAACACCGGGTCGAGCAGTTCGTTCAGCATGGACAGGCGGGCGAGGGTGGCGTCGCGCAGTTCGACGATGACGCCGGAACGCTCCGCCGCCTCCATGCGGGCGGCGCGGATCGCCTCGCGCAGCGACAGGCCGGGCGTCTCGCCACGCAGGCGCTCGTCGTCCATCGCCCAAAATCCTCGTTTGCTGTCGAGCCATCATGGCGCCATCGGGTTAATGGGCCGTTGGCGACGGCACGGGCTGCGCGATCGCCCACAAGCGATTATGAAGCGGAGGGGGCGCGCCGAACAGCGGCACCGGGGCATCGGGGACGGCATGTCGAGCGATTATGCGATACCGGCGGGCGTGGTGGCGCTGGAGGATTATGAGGCGCTGGCACAGGCACGGCTGAGCCCGCAGGCCTTCGCCTATTTTTCCGGCGGGGCGGGGGATGAGGCGACGCTGGGCTGGAACCGCGCGGCGTTCGAGAAGGTCCGGCTCGTGCCGCGCGTGCTGGGGGATTTCGCGGGCGGCGGCACCGGGTTGACCCTGTTCGGCCAGTCCTTCGCCCATCCGATCCTTGTCGCGCCCACCGCTCATCACGGCCTCGCCGCGCCGGAGGCGGAGATCGCCACCGTGGTCGGGGCGGGCGGGGCGAAGGCCGGCATGGTGGCGAGCACCGAATCGGACGTGACGCTGGAGGAGATCGCCCGCGCGGCGCGGACGCCGCTGTGGTTCCAGCTCTATATCCAGCATGATCGCGGCTTCACCGCCGATCTGGTGCGCCGGGTCGAGGAGGCCGGCTATGGCGCGCTGGTGGTCACGGTGGACGCCCCCGTGCACAGCCTGCGCAACCGCGAGCAGCGCGCGGGCTATGTCGGGCCGAAGCTCTCCGAGCACGCCAATCTGCGTGGCCTTTACACGCGCCATGTCGCCGAGGCGGCTTTGGGCGAGAGCCTGATGTTTCGTGGCTTTCTTGATGTCGCGGCGCGTTGGGAGGACATTGCCTGGCTGCGGGCGCGTACCCGGCTGCCGATCCTGCTCAAGGGCATCATGACGGGCGAGGACGCAGAGATCGCGCTGGCGCACGGCGTCGACGGGCTGATCGTCTCCAACCATGGCGGGCGAGTGCTCGACACCGTGCCGGCCAGCCTTGACGCCTTGCCCGGCGTCGTGCGGCAGGTGGCCGGGCGGGTGCCGGTGCTGATGGATGGCGGCATCCGGCGCGGCACCGACGTGCTGAAGGCGCTGGCCCTTGGGGCGCGTGCCGTTCTGGTCGGGCGGCCCTGTCTTTATGGGCTCGCGGTGGCTGGCCCGGCCGGGGTCGCCCATGTGCTGCACCTTCTCCGGTGCGAGTTCGAGGTGGCGATGGTGCTCACGGGCTGCCGGACCCTTGCCGATATCGGTCCGCAGGTGCTTTGGCCAACCGATCGGCCGGGCGGTCAGTAGAGCGTGGCGCGGTAGCGCTCCAGCATCTCGGCCTGGCTCTCGGCGCTGGCCATGCCGAGCTGGTCACGCATGATTTCGCCCATGCTGGGCAGCCGGTCGCGCGGCAGGAAGCTGTCGGGGTTCCAGGCGCGCGAGCGCATCAGCGCCTTGGCGCAGTGGATATAGACCTCCTCCACCGCGATGCGCAGCACGGTGGCCGGCGCCTTGCCGTTGACGATGAAGCGGGCGACGAGATCCGCGTCGTCGCGGATCTCCGCCCGTCCATTGACCCGCAGCGTCTCATCGACGCCGGGGATGAGGAAGAGCAGGCCCACCGCCGGGTTGGCGATCAGATTGGTGAGCGTGTCCAGCCGGTTGTTGCCCGGCCGGTCCGGCAGCAGCAGCGTGGACGGGTCCTCGACGAGGACGAAGCCTGGCGCGTCGCCGCGCGGGGTGACGTCGGCGCGCCCGTCCGCGCCCATCGAGGACAGCATGACCAGCGGCGAAAAGCCGATGAAGGCACGCGAATGCGGGTCGATGGCCGGCAGCACCTTGCGGCGGCTGCGCTCGCGCGTCTCGCCATAGAGTGCGCGCAGGTCCTCCAGACGGGTGAGGGCGGCCATGGTCTGTCCTCTCAGTTCTTCACGATCAGTTGCACCCGGTCGGCGCAGAAGCGGGCGCGCGAATACTGGATCGGGCGCCGCTGCGGGTCGCCATTGATCGCATCCAGTACCATGACCGTGCGGCCGGCGGGGAGGGCGAGCAGGCGGCGGTCCTCCTCATCGGCGGGGCGGGCGGTGATGCGGGTTTCCAGCCGGCGATAGTCGCCCAGGCCCAGCGTTTCCAGCGCCCGCGTCACCGAGCCGGTGGCGGCGACCAGCAAATCGAGGTCGCGGCAGCGGCCGGCCTCATACCAGTGCGAGGCGACGGTGATCGGCACGCCATCGGCCTCGCGGATCATGTCGATCCGCAGCACCTCGGCGCCAGGGGGCAGGCCCAGCGCCTGGGCGATCTCGGCGGAAGCGGGCTCGGTGCACGAGCCGAGTAGCCGCCCGCTTGGCGCGCGGCCTTCGCGCGTGACGATCTCGGAGAAGCGCGTGCGCGGGCCGATGGGGTAGCGGATCGGCGGTTCCTTGACGAAGGTGCCGCGTCCCGGCGTCGCCTCGATCAGGCGCCGCTCGGTGAGGGAGGCCAGCGCCCGACGCAGCGTGTGGCGGTTGACGCCGAAGCGTTCGGCCAGCTCGTTTTCCGTCGGCAGGCGCGCGCCGGGGACCAGCCGGCCCTCGGTGATGTCGGCCTCGATCCGCTCGGCGATCTGTTTCCACAGCGAGACGCCGGTGCCGCGCGCCACATCCTCGGCCGGGGAGGGGGGCGATGTCACGGCGCTGTCGTTGGTCGGGTTCATCTTCTCACCGCGGTGCAAAAACTGCGCTTGCCTATTTGTATAGATGAATATACAAATCCGCCGAAATGTAAACGGCCTTTATGGCCCGTGAGCGCGGATTTCCAGATGCAGTCTTCCCCAGCAGAATCCAGCGATGCCAACGCCTGGCGCGCCGCGCGGAAGGGCGTGATGGCGGTGATGGCGCGGGCGGAATTGACCGAGCTCGACGCCATCCTGGCGCGTCTCGGCCCGCTTCCCGCCGCTTCAAACCTCAAGCCGCCGGAAGTCGGGCTGGTGATGCTGCGCGGGCGGACCGGCGGGGATGGCGCCCCGTTCAATCTCGGCGAGGCGACGGTTGCCCGCGCGGCGGTGCGGCTGGAGGGCGGTGCGGCCGGCTTCGCCTACCGTCTCGGCCGCGATCTGAAGGCGGCGCGTACTGCCGCCATTCTCGACGCGCTCTGGCAGGACGAGGCCCGGCGCGCGGCGGTGGAGGAGGCGCTGGCGGCGGTGCGGGCGCGGCTGGCCGATGAGGCCGCGACTGTGCGGGCCGAGACGGCGGCGACCAAGGTCGACTTCTTCACCCTCGTGCGCGGGGAGGACTGAGATGTCCGTCACCACTCCCGAAAATACCCTAACCTCTTGCCTTGCCAATGGTTTCGATGATCCTGTGATGGATGGGCAGGCCAGTTTCCGCACCGCCATGTGGGCGCTTTCCCGCCCCGGCCGGGTCGAGCCGATCGCGGCCACGCTTACCCCGCCGGCACCGCTCACCCCGGAGGCGGCGGCGCTGGTGCTGGCGCTGTGCGACTATGAGACCCCGCTCTGGCTGGACCCGGCGCTGGCGCGGGTGCCTGAGGTCGCCGCCTTCCTGCGCTTCCATACCGGGGCGCCGATTGTCGAGGCGGCGGGCGAGGCACGCTTCGCGCTGATCGCCGAACCTCTTGATATGTCGGATTTTTCCGACTTCGCGCAGGGCTCGCCCGAGTTCCCGGACGCCTCCGCCACGCTGATCCTGCAGGTGGAATCCTTCACCGGCGGGCTGGTGCTGGAGGGGCCGGGCGTCAAGGGGCGCGCGGCTTTCGGTGCCGCGCCGCTGCCGGCTGATTTCATCGCCCGCATGGCGGCAAATCACGCGCTGTTCCCGCTTGGGGTCGACGTCCTGCTCGCCGGGCCGGGCGGGGTCGCTGGGCTGCCGCGTTCCGTCACCGTGAAGGAGGGTTGAGCGATGTATGTGGCGGCAAAAGGCGGCGAAAAGGCCATCCGCAACGCCCACGCGCTTCTCGCCAAGCGTCGGAGGGGAAAGAAGAATTTGCCCGCGATCAGCCTCGCCCAGATCGCCCAGCAATTGACGCTGGCGGTCGATCGGGTGATGGCGGAGGGGTCGCTTTATGACGTGGAGCTGGCGGCGCTGGCGGTGAAGCAGGCGCGCGGCGACCTGATCGAGGCGATCTTCCTCATCCGTGCCTTCCGCACCACCCTGCCGCGCTTCGGCTATGCGCAAGCCCTTGATACGGCTGAGATGCTGGTGCGCCGGCGGGTGTCCGCGACCTATAAGGACCTCCCCGGCGGCCAGCTGCTGGGGCCGACCTTCGACTATACCCACCGGCTGCTGGATACCTCTCTCGGGCTGGCCGATGAGGCCGATGAGGTGGACGATCAGGCCGGTGAGGCCAAACAGGCCGATGACGCCGCCGCCCCCGTTTCCATGCCGCGCGTCACCGATCTGCTCGGGCAGGAGGGGCTGATTGAAGGCGCGCCCACAGATGACGGAACCGAGCCGTTCGACATCACCCGCGCCCCGGTGTCCTTTCCGGTCGACCGCTCGACCCGGCTGCAGACGCTGGCGCGCGGCGATGAGGGCTATCTGCTGGCGCTCGGCTATTCCACCCAGCGCGGCTATGGCCGCTCGCACCCCTTTGTCGGCGAGATCCGCTTCGGCGATGTCGAGGTGATCTTCGAGGCGCCGGAACTCGGCTTCGAGGTTTCGCTCGGCACGGTGCAGGTGACGGAGTGCCAGAGCGTCAACCAGTTCAAGGGCTCGGCGACGACAGCGCCGCAGTTCACCCGCGGCTATGGCCTCGTCTTCGGCCAGTGCGAGCGCAAGGCGCTCTCCATGGCGCTGGTCGAGCGGGCGCTGCGCTGGGAGGAGCTGGGCGAGGAGCCTGGGGCCCCGGCGCAGGACGAGGAATTTGTGCTGTCCCATTGCGACAATGTGCAGGCGACCGGCTTCGTCGAGCACCTGAAGCTGCCGCATTACGTGGATTTCCAGGCCGAGCTCGATCTCGTGCGCCGCATGCGGGCCGAGCATGAGGAAAGCCGCCGCGCGGCTGACATGAAGGAGGCGGCGGAATGAACGCCCACGCTGTCGGGGGCATGCCCGAGATCACGTATAATTTCGCCTATCTCGACGAGCAGACGAAGCGAATGATCCGCCGGGCGATCCTCAAGGCGATCGCCGTGCCGGGCTATCAGGTGCCTTTCGCCGCCCGCGAAATGCCGATGCCCTATGGCTGGGGCACCGGCGGCGTGCAGGTGACGGCCGCCGTGCTCGGCCCGAAGGATGTGCTGAAGGTCATCGACCAGGGCGCCGACGACACCACCAATGCGGTGGCCATTCGCGGCTTCTTCGAGAAGACGGCCCGCGTCGCCACCACCACCTCGGCGGTTGAGGCCACCGTCATCCAGACCCGCCACCGCATTCCCGAGACGCCGCTGTCGGAAAACCAGATCCTCGTCTACCAGGTGCCGATTCCCGAGCCGCTGCGCTTCCTGGAGCCGCGCGAGACCGAGACGCGGCAGCTGCACGCGCTGGCGGAATACGGCCTCATGCATGTGAAGCTGTATGAGGACATCGCCCGCCACGGCCATATCGCCACCACCTATGCCTACCCGGTTGAGGTGGCGGGGCGCTATGTGATGGACCCGTCCCCCATCCCGAAATTCGACAATCCCAAGCTCGATGATTGCCCGGCGCTGCAGCTGTTCGGCGCCGGGCGCGAGAAGCGCATCTACGCCATTCCGCCCTACACCAAGGTGCGCTCGCTCGATTTCGAGGACCACCCGTTCAAGGTGCAGCGCTTCGCCAAGCCCTGCGCGCTCTGCGCGGCGACCGGGGTCTATCTCGACGAGGTGATCCTCGACGACAAGGGCGGGCGGATGTTCGTGTGCTCGGACACCGATTACTGCAACGGCCGGCAGGCGGCGGGGCATCGCGGCGAGATGGCGGGGGAGGCGACATGAGTGCTCATGGCAGTCTCACCATTCGCGCCGCCGTGGCCGCCGACCTGCCAGCGGTGCTTGCGCTCTATCGTGAGCTGGACGCGGACGAGGCCATAGAGCCTGCCAAGGCGCGGGCGATCTTCGATCGTATGGCCTGCTATCCCGACTACACGTTGTATGCGGCCGAGGCGGGCGGAGCCGTGCTTGGCACCTTCACGCTGCTGGTCATGGAGAACATTGCCCATGCCGGCGCTCGCTCGGGCATCATTGAGGCCGTTGCCGTAGCGGGAGCGGAGCAGGGACGCGGTATCGGCCGCGCCATGATGCGGGCGGCGCTCGATCTGGCCCGGGCGAAGGGTTGCTACAAGGTGAGCTTGTCCACCCGGATGTCGCGTGAGCGGGCGCACGTTTTCTATGAAAGCCTCGGCTTCGAGAGGCACGGCTTCAGCTACGTCACCCATCTCAAGGAGGCCCCGGCGTCCGGGGAAGCGGCATGAACGACCAACCCCTCCTGATCGCCGATGGCCTCTCCAAGAATTACGGCACCCGGCTCGGCTGCCGCGACGTGTCGCTGGAGGTCTATCCCGGCGAGGTGCTGGCGGTGGTCGGGGAATCCGGCTCGGGCAAGTCGACTTTGCTCGGCCTGCTCTCCACCGAGCTGGAGCCGAGCGCCGGAAGCGTCTCCTACCGCCTGCGCGACGGGCGCGTGGCCGACCTCGCCAGCCTCGGCGCGGCGGAAAAGCGGCTGTTGATGCGCACCGATTGGGGCTTCGTGCGGCAGAACCCGGCGGACGGGCTGCGCATGGCGGTCTCGGCCGGGGGAAATGTCGGCGAGCGGCTGATGGCGGTGGGCTGGCGCCACTATGGCAATATCCGCGACGAGGCGCTGGACTGGCTGGCCAAGGTGGAAATCGCCGGCGACCGGATCGACGACGACCCGCGCGCCTTTTCCGGCGGCATGCGCCAGCGGCTGCAGATCGCCCGCAACCTCGTGACCCGGCCGCGCCTCGTCTTCATGGACGAGCCGACCGGCGGGCTGGATGTGTCGGTGCAGGCGCGCCTGCTCGACCTCATTCGCGGGCTGGTGGCGGAGCTGGGGCTGGCGGTCATCATCGTCACCCACGACCTCGCCGTCGCCCGGCTGCTGTCGCACCGCATGGTGGTGATGCGGCACGGGCGGGTGATCGAGACCGGCATCACCGACCAGGTGCTGGACGACCCGCGCGAGCCCTACACGCAGCTGCTCGTCTCCTCGGTGCTGGCGGCGTGAGGGGGAGGACATGAGCACACCTCCCGTTCCCCGGCCAAGCGACGCGCCGGCAAAGCCGGTGCGCAGCGCGAGCCGGGGCCCAGCCTCCCGTGCCCTCGCGCGGCGCTGGGTGATGCCGCCGAGGCAGCATTCGCCTGCTGCGCAGGAATTTTTCGCTGGGTCCCGGCGCGGCGCTCCGGCTGCGCCGTCGCTGGGCCGGGACACGGCCGCGCATTCAACCCCGTTGTCGCTTCCGATTTGCTGGAAGAGCTGCCCATGAACACCCCCATCCTGTCCGTCTCCGGCGTGTCCAAGACCTTCATCCTGCATCTGCGCGAGGGGGCGCGGCTGCCTGTGGTGAACGGCGCCGGCTTCGACCTCTACGCCGGCGAATGCGTGGCGCTGGGCGGGCCGTCGGGCGCGGGCAAAAGCTCGCTGCTGAAGATGGTCTATGGCAATTACCGCGTCGATGAAGGCACGATCCGGGTGCGGGACGGCGAGGAGATGGTCGACGTCGCCTCCACCTCGCCGCGCCGGCTGATCAAGCTGCGCGACACCACCATGGGCTATGTCAGCCAGTTCCTGCGGGTGATCCCGCGCGTCGGCGCCCGCGATGTGGTGGCCGAGCCGCTGATCCATGACGGCGTGCCGCCTGAGGAAGCGGTGGCGCGGGCCGGCGCCCTGCTGGCCCGGCTGAACCTGCCGGAGCGGCTGTGGAACCTGCCGCCCGCCACCTTCTCGGGCGGCGAGCAGCAGCGGGTGAACATCGCGCGCGGGCTGATCGCCCATCGCCCGCTGCTGTTGATGGACGAGCCGACCGCCTCGCTCGACGCCGCCAACCGCAACGTGGTGGTGGAACTGATCGCCGAGAAGAAGCGGGCCGGCGTCGCCATTCTCGGCATCTTTCACGATGCGGAGGTGCGCGAGGCCGCCTGCGACCGGGTGATCGACGTGACCGAGTTCGGCAGGGTCGCGGCGTGAGCCGGGGCAGAGTGAGGGAATGATGAGCGAGACCGTCTACGCCAATGCGCGGCTGGTGCTGGAGGAGGTGGTGATCGAGGGCCACCTCGTCGTGCGCGATGGCCTGATCGCCGAGATCGGCACCGGGGCGGCGCCGCGCGGGGCGCTCGACATGGGCGGCGACTATGTGCTGCCGGGCTTTGTCGAGCTGCACACCGACCATGTCGAGGGCCATCTCTACCCCCGCCCGCGCGTCACCTGGAACGCCTTCGCCGCCGTCACCGCCTATGACGCGCAGATCGCCGCCTCCGGCATCACCACCGTGTTCGATTCGCTCCGCGTCTGGCCCGACAAGCGCGCCATCGGCATGGATGGCGACGCGCCGCTGCTCGCTGCCACGGTGCGCGAGGCCGGGGCGGCCGGCGTGCTGCGGGCGGAGCATTTCGTGCATCTGCGCTGCGAGGTGACCGCCGACGGCGTGGTGGAGGAAGCGGCCGCGCTGGTGGAGAGCGAAGGGGTGCGGCTGATCTCGCTGATGGACCACACGCCCGGGCAGCGCCAGTTCATGACCGAGGCGCAGTTCCGCAGCTATTACAAGAAGAAGAGCGGTATGAGCGATGCCGATCTCGACATCATCGTCGCCGACCGGAAGGACGCCCATGCCCGCTTCGCCCGGCCCAACCGCGCCCGGCTGGTGGAAATGGCGCGCGGGCGCGGCATCGTGCTGGCAAGCCATGACGACGCCACCAACGAACATGTGGCGGAGGCGATCGAAGATGGCGTCGCCATCGCCGAATTCCCCACCACCGACGGCGCGGCGGACGGCTCGCACAAAGCCGGCATCCGGGTGCTGATGGGGGCGCCGAACATCGTGCGCGGCGGCTCGCACACCGGCAATGTCGCCGCCGAGAGCCTGGCGCGGCGCGGCGTGCTCGATATCCTGTCCTCCGACTATGTGCCCGGCAGCCTGCTGCTGGCCGCGTTCGACCTGCCGAACCGTGTGCCGGCCATCACCCTGCCGCAGGCGGTGGCGATGGTGAGCGCCAACCCGGCGCAAGCGGCGGGGCTCACCGATCGCGGCCGGCTGGCGCCGGGGCTGCGCGCCGATTTCATCCGCGTCTCGGCAGCCGGGGCCGGCCCGGCGGCGCGGGCGGTGTGGCGGCAGGGGGAGCGGATTTCGTGAGCGAGGATGTGAGGGCGGCGGCGGGCGTGGACGGAAAGCTCGGCCCTGGCCTGCTGGTGCTGGTGGTCGGCCCCTCCGGCGCCGGCAAGGACACGCTGCTCGCCTATGCCCGCGACAAGCTGGCCGGGCGCGCCGACATACGCTTCGCCCGCCGCCGCATCACCCGGCCCACCGACGCCACCGAGGACCATATGAGCGTTGACGCCGCCGCCTTTACCGAGGCGCTGGCGCAGGGCCGCTTTCCGCTGCACTGGCAGGCCAATGGGCTGAGCTACGCGCTGGGCGAGGAAGTGGCGCAGGATATTTCAGCCGGCCGCATCGTCGTCGCCAATGGCTCGCGCGCGGCGGTGGCGGAAGCGCGGGCGCGCTTTGCCCGGGTGAAGCTGGTGCATGTCACCGCCCCGACCGAGATGCTGGCCGCCCGCATCGCCGCCCGCGGCCGCGAGAGCGCCGCAGACGTGCTGGCCCGGCTGAAGCGCGAGCCGCCGCTCGACGCCCCGCCTGATCTCACCGTGCTCAATGTCGGCGCGGTGGAGACCGCCGGCGCGGCGCTGGCGGATTTTCTGGGCGGGCTCGGCTGAGGGGGTGCGCGCGGGCTCTCCCACCGCGCCGCTTCGGCTATGATGGGGCATGATCCGCGCGTCGCTCCTCGATTTCCTCAACACAGGCTGCCTCGGGCCCGTGCGGCCGGGCGCTTCGATGGAGGAGGTGGTCGCCCTGCTGGGGGAGCCGATCAAGATGATCGGCGAGCCGGAGCCGCATGCGACGCAACTGCCTTACTGGATCTACCACAACCTCGAGATCAACTTTGCCCAGCCCGAGGGAGCGGCGCCGTATCTTAACTCTGTGGAGATCGGCAACGGATGGCGCCTCCGCAAGAAGGCGCGGCGCCTCGCACCAAATCTCCTGCTGGAGCTTGATGGCCTCAATGCGCGCTCGCGCCCGTCTCAGTTCATACGCGCTATCGACGGCATCGACCGGGTCGAGGTTTGCCTTGCCGACATGATCATGGGTCCAATCGTGACGATTATTGTCGACGAATTTATTCTGATAAGTCTTCACCCTTGGACAATTGAGACGGTTGAGCCGCCGGCGCGTCGCCGTGGCTACATCCGGAGGCTTGATGCAGAAGCCGAGCTGATGGACATCACTTCGCAGGATCACCAGCTTATGTCGTTAAAGCAGGTGAGGGAACACATGTACCCCGGCCGCTATGCACCGTTCACGCTGACGGGGCGCGACTATCTCACGGCGCTGGAGCGCTGATGCGGCAACATTGAAACCGGGGCTGGCGCTGAAAAGACGTCGGGCGGCGGCGGCCGGAAATGTCGGACGCCGTCGCCCCGCTACTGCCGGTATTGCTGGATGCGCGTGGTGCGCAGGCCGGCGAGGCCGTGGCGTTCAATCGACGCCTGCCAGGAAAGAAATTCCTCTGTCGTCAATGTATAACGGCTGCAGGCTTCCTCAAGGCTGAGGAGCCCGCCACGAACGGCGGCAACCACTTCCGCCTTGCGGCGAATGACCCAGCGCCGGGTGTTCGGCGGGGGCAGATCTGCAATGGTCAGCGGACTTCCGTCCGGCCCGATTACATACTTCACCCTCGGGCGATAGGGTTCTGTCATGTTTCACTCACTCAATACACACGACCAATGCCGTAAGCATAGCGCTGGAGATTTAAATATTCTCCTAAGCGAATCACGTGTCGGTGAGAGCTAAGTGTTTGCTGCTTCGTTAATATTTGCGAAGGACTTTGTTTACTTTTAATGCCGCAACGGCAATGGGGCCGGGGCGCGCGCGGGAGGAAAGTGTTACCACGCGCGGCGGGCCCTGCCGGGCAGGGTTCATGAAATCGCCGCGGTGGCCTATATAGGGAAGACATCGCGTCGTTTTTTTGCGCCGCGCCCGTCCTCACGCCGTTTCGCAAGCCCCGCCCATGATCCGTCTCGACGACAACGACCGCCCCCCCAGCCAGACGCGCGTCGTGGTCGCGATGTCGGGCGGCGTGGATTCCTCGGTCGTCGCCGCGCTCTACGCGCAGGCCGGCTATGATGTGGTGGGCGTGACGCTGCAGCTCTACGACCATGGCGAGGCGATGCACCACCGCCCCGGCGCCTGCTGCGCCGGCCAGGACATTTATGACGCCCGCACCGTGGCCGAGAAGCTCGGCATTCCCCATTACGTGCTCGATTATGAAAGCCGCTTCCGCCACGCGGTGATCGAGCGCTTCGCCGATGCCTATGCGGCGGGCGAGACGCCCATTCCCTGCGTCGACTGCAACCGCACGGTGAAGTTCCGCGACCTGCTGGAAACCGCGCGCGACCTCGGCGCCGATATTCTCGCCACCGGCCATTATGTCGCCAGCCGCGCGATGGAGAGCGGCCGGCGCGGGCTGTTCCGCCCGCTCGACGAGAGCCGGGACCAGAGCTATTTCCTCTACGCCACCACCCAGGCGCAGATCGACATGCTGCGCTTCCCGCTCGGCGAGACCACCAAGCCGGAGGTGCGGGCGCTGGCCGAGAGCTTCGGGCTGAAGGTGGCGGACAAGCCGGACAGCCAGGACATCTGCTTCGTGCCCAATGGCCACTACACCGCCATTGTCGAGAAGCTGCGCCCCGAAGCGGCCGAGCCGGGCGAGATCGTGCATCTCGACGGGCGGGTGCTGGGCCGCCATGCCGGGGTGATGCGTTTCACCATCGGCCAGCGCAAGGGGCTGGGCATCGCCGCCGCCGAGCCGCTCTATGTCGTCGGCATCAGCGCGGCGCAGCGGCGGGTGGTGGTCGGCCCGCGCTCGGCGCTCGGCGTCTCCGCCATCCGCATCGACGAGGTGAACTGGCTCGGCGAGGAAACGCTGGAGGACGCCGCCGCCCGCGAGCGCGAACTCTATGTGAAGGTGCGCTCGGCCCGCGCGCCGGTGCCAGGCCATCTCGCCCCGGCCGAGGGCGGCGGGGTCGAAGTGCGGCTGCACGGCATCGAGGAAGGCGTGGCGCCGGGGCAGGCCTGCGTGTTCTACGCCGATGGCGAAGCGGGCACGCGCATGCTCGGCGGCGGGGTGATCCGCCGTTCGGCGGCGCCGTTCACCGCTTTGACACCTAACGTGGAGATGATGGCACGTTCGGCGTGAGTCGGCGTTACGCAAGAGCCCTTTCCGATCCGGTGACATCACCGGATCGATAAGAAAGTGCTCAAAGATCAGTCAGCTGGAGCCTTTCGCATGGCGAAAAGGCTCGTGGGAACGGGCGCCGGCCCGGCATTGTGCAAGGGGAGCTGCATGAAGACCGATCTCGATCACGCCACTGTTCAAGAGGCTTACGCCGGCTGGGCCCCGATCTACGACATCGTGTTCGGCGCCGTGTTCGAGCCCGGCCGCAAGGCGGCGCTGCAGGCGGCGGAGCGGATCGGCGGGCGCATCCTCGATTTCGGCGTCGGCACCGGCTTCGCGCTGCCGGCCTATAAGCGCACCAATCGCCTGGTCGGGGTCGACATTTCCGAGCCGATGCTGCGCAAGGCGCATGAGAAGGTGGCGAAGGAAAACCTCACCCATGTCGAGGGCCTGTGCCTGATGGACGGCGCCCATATGGGCTTTGCCGACAATTCCTTCGACGTTGTCATGGCGCAGTTCGTCATCACCGTGGTGCCGCACCCGGAAGAAACGCTGGACGAGATGGCCCGCGTGCTGAAGCCCGGCGGCGAGATCATCCTGGTCAACCATCTCGGCGCCGAGGACGGCCCGCGTGCGGTGTTCGAGCGCTGGTTCGCCCGCCGCGCCCGCAAGCTGGGCTGGCGCCCGGAGTTCCAGTTCGCCCGGCTGCACAATTGGGCGGTGCGCAACGGCACGGTGGATTTGCCGGTCAAGCGCGACGTCGCGCTCGGCATGTACACCATGGTGCGCTTCCGCAAGCGCAGCGAGGCGGAAATCGCCGCCATGAGCGAAAGCGTCGCGCTGGCCGGCTGAGAGCGGTATTGCGCGGGGGGGCGTTATCGCCGAGGCTGGCCGCGCCCCGTCACCCCGAGCTTCGGCAGATCATGGCTTTCCTGTCCCGCCTTGTCACCCGCGCCAGCCTTTCCCTCCTCCTGCTCGCGCCCGCTTTGCCGGCGCGGGCGCAGCAAGGCGGCGCCGTCGCCGTGACGGGCGGGGTCAGCTATGAGTATCTTGAGACCTGGGATGTCGACCGGCTCAACGCCGTGCTGACCACGCAGATCCCGGACTTCGCCAAGATCACCGTCGCCTATACGCCGGCGCGAAATGCGGTGAAGCTCTACCGCGTCACCTATCCCAGCGTCATTCCCGAGCGCGGCAACCGGCCGACCGTGACCACCGGCCTGCTGGCGGTGCCCGACCTGCCCGGCACATCGTTCCCGATGGTCTCCTACCAGCACGGCACGGTGTACGGGAAACAGGAGGTGCCCTCCTTCATCGCCCAGTCGCCGGAGACGGCGCTGATGGTGGCCCAGTTCGCCGGGCAGGGCTATATCGTTGTCGGCGCCGATTATTTCGGGCTCGGCCTGTCCACCGAGCCGGAAGGCTACATGGTGAAGGCCAGCCAGCAGCAGGCCACCGCCGACCTGCTGGCGGCGAGCCGCGGCGTGCTGGAGGCGATGAAGCTCTCCAGCCCGAAACTGTTCCTCGCCGGCTGGTCGCAGGGCGGCTTCGTCACCATGGCGCTGCTGGAGAAGCTGGAGGCCGACGGCATCGCGGTGAATGCCGCCGCCACCGCCAGCGCGCCGGTCGATGTCTATGTGGCGCTGAGCGGCTTTCTCGACTTTCCCCGCCCGCTGGACGCGACCTGGGTGATGTCGCTGTTCATCCTCTCGGCGTTTTCCTACGAGAATTATTACGGCCTGCCCGGGCTGGCGCGGGCGCTGATCGCCGACGAGTATTATGAGGTGACGCGCAAGGCCTATGCGCGGGAGGAGTTCAACGTCGCCGACATTCCGACCGACATCACCAAGCTGATCCGTCCCGCCTATTTCGACCCGCAATACTTCGCCAATTCGGCCTATGGCCGGATCGCGCTGGCCACCAATGCCTATCGCTGGGTGATCAAGACGCCGGTGCGCAACTATTATGGCGAGACCGACGAAGTGATCAGCACCGGCCTCGGCCAGCTGGCGCAGACCTATCAGCGCGCGATGGGCGCCGGCAACATGCAGGTGGAGGCGATCTCCACCGGCAAGACCAGCCATCGCGGCACCTTCGCCACCGCGGTGCCGCAGTGGAAGGCGTGGTTCGACGGCAAGTGAGGGGGGCTCACTCCCACCACACTTCCGGCCCCACCGGGACGATGCCGGTCGGGTTGATGGTCGCGTGGCTCTCGTAATAGTGCCGCTTGATGTGGGTGAGGTTGACCGTCGCCTTCACGCCCGGCAAGGCGTAAAACGCCTTCACATAGCGCGACAGGTTCGGGTAGTCGAAGATCCGGCTGATGTTGCACTTGAAGTGGCCGACATAGACCGGGTCGAAGCGGATCAGCGTGGTGAACAGGCGGATATCGGCCTCGGTCAGCGCCTCGCCCAGCAGCCAGTCGCGGCCCTCAAGCCGAGCCTCCAGCGCGTCCAGCTCGGTGAACAGGGCGGCCACCGCCTCCTCATAGGCGGGCTGCGTGGTGGCGAAGCCGGCCTTGTAGACGCCGTTATTGACCGAATCGTAGACGCGGGCGTTCAGCGCATCGATCTCGCCGGCGAGGGCGGGCGGGTAGTAGTCGTGCCGGTCGTCGGTGAAGGCGGCGAAGGCGGAGTTGAGCATGCGGATGATCTCCGCCGACTCGTTGCTGACAATGGTGCCGCGCGTCTTGTCCCACAGCACCGGCACGGTGACGCGGCCGGAAAAGGCGGGGTCGGCGGCGAGGTAGACCTCATAGAGCCGCGGCTTGCCAAGCACGTCATCGATGGTGGCGCCCTCGCTGCGGTGTTCGGCATGGTCGGCGAAGACCCAGCCTTCCCCGCCCATGAACGGGTCCACCACCGAGACGGAGAGGACGTCCTCCAGCCCTTTCAGCGCCCGCATGATCAGCGTGCGGTGGGCCCAGGGGCAGGCGAGCGAGACATAGAGGTGATAGCGCCCCGCTTCCGCCGGAAAGCCGCCCTCGCCGGAAGCGCCGGGGGCGCCATCCGCCGTGATCCAGTTGCGGAAGCGCGTCACCGTGCGCTCGAAGCGCCCACCCGTGCTCTTGGTGTCGTACCATTTGTCGACCCATTTTCCCTCGACCAGCAGTCCCATGCGCGCTCTCCCTGTGTGCCCCTGACAATAGGGCGCGGGGCTGATGAGGCCAGTTTTCCCGTTTGCACACCGGGCAGGGCGCTCTTGCGAAGATGCCGTCAGCCGATCCGCTTGACATAGAGCAGGGTCGCGGTGAGGCCGCCATGGGGCTTCAACGCGTAATCGGGCAGGCGGCCGGCGGGCAGGAAACCGTGCTTCTCATAGAGGCCGGCGGCGCCATCCTCTTCCGCCGTGTCGAGCACCAGCATTGTGCGCCCCCGCGCCACCGCCTGCCGCTCGACTTCCGAGAGCAGCGCGCGGGCGAGGCCCCGGCCGCGAAAGGCGGGGGCGGTCATCATCTTGGCGATCTCGGCGCGGTGCGGCTGGTTCTCCGGCAAGGCGAGCTGAAGCGTCACCGTGCTGGCGAGCACGCCGTCGACAAAGGCGCCGAGCACGAGCCGCTCGCCCCGTGCCGCCGCGTCCAGGCTGGCGCGGGCGAAAGCGCGGGCCTTGTCAGGCGCCACCGGGTGCATGAAGCCGACCGAGCCGCCGCCGGCCACCGTCTCGATCAGCAGGCTGGCGAGGGCGTCGATGCTGGCGGAATCGGCGGCGAGGGGGCGGATCTCGGGCGGGGGCATGATGGCGTTGAGGCTAATCCATCCGGCGCCGGTGCGGCAACGCTCGACCTTGCGCGCCGTCCGTGCTATCGGGCGCGTCCGATCGAGGAAAGCCCGATGTTCCGGTTGCCGGCCCAGCGACGACGAGACGAGCGAGCCCGCCGCGCCAGCATGCGCGCGTGCCTGCCCGTTGCTGCCCGCTGAGAGCCGTGATGCGCGGTGGCTCGGTGCGGCGGCCTGCCGACCCTGAGCGCCGAGAGCCCCGATGACCGAACTGTCCATTTCCCTGCTGCCCGAGACGCCCGCCGACGATGCCGCCATCGAGCGGCTGATCGCCCGCACCTTCGGCCCCGGCCGCTATGCCCGCAGCGCCTTCCGGCTGCGCGAGAACAACCCGCACCGGCACGACCTGTCCTTCACCGCCTCTATCGGCACCATGCTGGTCGGCTCGGTGCGGCTGACGCCGATCCTCATCGGCACGGTTCCCGCGCTGCTGCTTGGCCCGCTCACCGTCGAGCCGCCCTTCCGCTCGCACGGCATCGGCCGGCGGCTGGTGGAGCGGGCGCTGGAGGCGGCGAAGGCGGCGCTGGCGCAGGGCGAGGGCGCGGGCGCGGCCCGGCTGGTGCTGCTGGTGGGCGACGAGCCCTATTATGGCCGGATGGGCTTCCTGCGCGTGCCGCGCGGCCAAGTGAGCCTGCCCGGCCCGGTGGACCCGGCCCGGGTGCTGGTGTGCCCGCTCGACGCCACGCCGATGGACGCGGTGCGCGGGCCGGTGCGCAAGGCGTTCGCCCCGGTCGCGGTTCAGGAAAGCGCGTAGCACAGCCGCACCATGCCGTTGGTGTAGCGCTCGGTCTCTGCCAGCGTCAGCCGACAGGCGGGCGTGAGGCCGGGCGGGAACAGCGGAACGCCGCCGCCGAGCAGCACCGGGATGACGAACAGGTCGAGCCTGTCCAGTGCGCCGGCGGCGATGAAGGCCGCCTGCAATCCGCCGCCGCCGACCACCCAGACGGCGCCGTCTCCGCGCGTGCGCACATGGTCGATCAGCGCCGGCACGCCGTCCTGCCACGCCTCCACCCCGTCAGGGGCGTCGGCGAGGGCGCGGGAGGTAACGATGAGTGCGCGCTTGCCGGCATAGAGCCAGCCGCCCGGCATGGCGGCGACGGCCTCATAGGTCGTGCGCCCCATCACCACGGTGCCGATCTCGGCGATGAAGGCGCCATAGCCGGAATCGACATCGTCGAACGGGCTCAGCCAGTCGAGGCCCCCATTGCGGTCGGCGATGTAGCCGTCGAGACTGGCGGCGATGAAGCCATAGATGCGGTTCATGGGGCGCTCCGAGTCGTTGGCGCGCCAACATGGACGGTCGCCGGGCCGCCCGGCCAGAGCCTCACAGCGCGCCGAGCAGCGCCTTGTGGAAGACGTCCGGCGCCTCGACCTGCGGCGAGTGGCCGAGGCCGTCGAATTCGATCAGCCGGGCGCCGGGGATGGCCTTGGCGGTCTGCTTGCCCAGTTCCGCGTAATTGCCGAGCGACTGCGCGACTTCCTTGGACGCGCGGTTGGCGCCGGGGGCGGTCTTGTCGGTGGTGCCGATGAACAGCAGCGTCGGCACGCGTATGTTGCCGAATTCGTGCACCACCGGCTGGGTGAAGATCATGTCGGAGGTCTGCGCCTGGTTCCAGGCGACGATTTCCTTGCCCGGCCCGCCGGCGAGCCCGGCCGACATGGCGACCCAGCGGTCGTATTCCGGTTTCCACTGGCCGTTATAGTAGAATTTCAGCTGGTAGTTCTTGATGCGCTCGAAGCTGGTCGTCAGCTCGTTCTGGTAGAGCTGGTCGATGGTGGCATAGGGCACGCCCTTGGCCTGCCAGTCCTCCAGCCCGATCGGGTTGACCAGCACCAGCTTTTCCGTCGCGCTGGGGAAGGCGAGGGCGTAGCGCGCCGCCAGCATGCCGCCCATGGAATGGCCCATGATCGCAGCCTTCTCGATGCCGAGCGCGGCGAGCAGCTTGTGGGTGTTGTCGGCCAGCTGGTTCAGGCTGAACTGGTAGCCCTCGGGCTTCGACGAGGCGCAGAAGCCGATCTGGTCGGGCGCGACGACGCGGTAGCCGGCGCCGGCCAGCACCCGGATGGTCTCGCCCCAGGTGGCGCCGCAGAAATTCTTGCCGTGCAGCAGCACGATGGTGCGCCCATTGGGCGCGGCGGTCGGCGCCACGTCCATATAGGCCATGCTCAGCGCCTTGCCCTGCGAGGTGAGGTCGAAGCGCTTCTGCTCGAAGGGATAGGCGAAGCCTTCCAGCTGCGGGCCATAGGTCGGGGCAGTGTCGGCGACGGCAAGCGTGCTCAGGCTGACAAGGGCGGCGGACAGGCACAGGCGGAGAGGATTCACGCGGTGGGGTCTCCTGGTCAGGCTCCCGAGGCTTCGCCGCAGCTCTTGGCGGCGGCAAAGTCTGGGTGGCCGGGTCACGCCCGGCCATGAGGGGGGACGGGACGCCTGACATTAGGGCGCGCGGTGGCCGCGCCCAGTCACAAGGGCGGCAAGTCACACCGACGGCAAGTCACACGGGCGGGAGAGGCTCACCGCCCCTCACGGGGCGGGAGCGGGCTCAGCGCCCTTCGCGGGCCCAGGCGGCGGCGACGCCGGCGAGCAGGATCAACAGGCCGGACAGGCCGGCGAAGAGCGGGAACAGGCCGAGCCCGCGCACGACCGACACCTCGCGCATGGCCAGGCCCATCCAGTCCTCGCCGGCGAAGCGCTCGCCCGAGCGCACGGCGATGACGCGCGGCACCAGGCCGGCGAGGTCCGCCATGCGCCAGACGCCGCCGCCGGTCGCCTCAAGCGTGGGGCGCAGCGTCTGCGTGGTCGACGTCACCTCGGCGAATTCGCGCGGGTTGAGCGGGCCGACATTGACCAGCGCGGTATGGGTGCCGTCGGTGGCGCGCCACAGGCCGAGCATGTCGGCCGGGAAGGTGACGCGGAACAGGCCCGGCGCGGCGGGTTCCAACGTGACGCGGCGCGTGGCGCCTGTCGGGGTGGTGATGGTAACAGGCGGGGCGCTGTCGCCCATGGTCTGGCGCTCGACCATGAGATCGCCGCCCTGGGCGACCATGCGCAGGCGCTCCTCCTCCAGATCCGGTTCCTTCATCAGCCAGTGCGACAGCCGGCGCAGCAAATCGATATGCGGGCCGCCGCCCTCATAGCCGCGCGCCCACAGCCAGAAATGATCGGACAGCAGCAAGGCGACGCGGCCTTCGCCGACGCGGTCGAGCAGCACCACCGGCTTGCCGTTCGGCCCGTCCATCACGCTGGTGCCGCGCGCGCCATCGGTATCGACCAGGCGGAAGAAGCGCGACCAGGCCGGCGGGTCGCTCTCCGAGCCCGGCAGAGCGCGGGTGACGGGGTGGCGCTGGCCGGCTTCGGTGAGCTGGGGGCGGTAGGGGGTCTGCGTCATCTGCCCGGTGGGCCCGGCCGGCAGGATGGAATCGAGCGGGGTGTAATAGACCGAGCCGTCGGAGACATAGTCGGTGCCGGCGGAAACCAGCAGCGCGCCGCCCTCTTCGACATAGCGGACGATGTTGTCGAAATAGATCATCGGCAGCACGCCCTGCTGGGCGTAGCGGTCGAAGATGATGAGGTCGAAATCCTTGATCTTCTGCTGGAACAGCTCGCGCGTCGGGAAGGCGATCAGCGACAGCTCGTTGATCGGGGTGCCGTCCTGCTTTTCCGGCGGGCGCAGGATGGTGAAGTGGACGAGATCGACATTGGCGTCCGACTTCAACAGGTTGCGCCAGGTGCGCTCGCCCACATGCGGCTCGCCTGATACCAGCAGCACCCGCAGCTTGTCGCGCACCCCGTCAATGGAGACGGCGGCGCGGTTGTTGACGGCGGTCAGCTCGCCCTCAAGGCCGGCGGCCTCGATCTCGACGATGTTGGCACCGGCATGGGTGATCTCGACCTCGATTTCGGCCGGCTGGCCTGAGGTGACGATGGGGCGGGCCACCACCTCGCCGTCGCGGCGCACGGTGACGGACACGCGCGCCCCAGCCGGGGCGCCCTCGTCCTCGACCCGGTAGCCGATGGTCTGGTTCTGGCCGACAATGCCGAAGCGCGGGGTGGAGGTGAGCGCCACGCGGCGGTCGCGCTCATTCTCCTGGCCGGAGATGATGGCGTGCACCGGGGCGCGGAAGCCGAGCGCGGCGATGGTGGCGGGGATGTCGTGCACACGGCCGTCGGTGAGGAAGATGGCGCCGGCCACCCGCTCGGGCGGCACATCGGCGAGGCCGGCGGACAGGGCGGTGAACAGGCGGGTGCCGTCCACCTCGCCGGCACCGCCGCCGGCGTCGATGAAGCGGATTTCGGCGCCCTGCTCCTTCAGCCGGGCGAGGCGGGTGTCGAGCTCGGCGCGGGCGGCCTGCGTCATCTGGGTGCGCTCGCCGAATTCCTGGCTGGCGCTCTGGTCGACGACGACGGCGACCACGGTGGAGAGCGGCTCGCGCTCCTCGCGGGTGAGCGAGGGGTTGGCGAGCGCCAGCACGGCCAGCGCGATCGCCAGCGCCCGCAGCAGCGAGCCGCGGGTGCGCGAGACGATCACCAAAAGCGCCACCGCGCCGGCCAGCACGGCGGCGGCGATCAGCCAGGGCAGCGGGATCAGCGGATCGAAGGCGAGGCCGAGATTCATGGGAGGCATCCGTC